>Ga0070699_100000255_pt1 | contig 52092 bp, 45 predicted proteins | sample KBSK1503metaG_FD_65473 | JGI IMG/M metagenome (GOLD analysis project Ga0070699, IMG submission 65473) | Corn, switchgrass and miscanthus rhizosphere microbial communities from Kellogg Biological Station, Michigan, USA - KBS K1-50-3 metaG | ecosystem: Host-associated > Plants > Roots >... | reverse complement strand
GGCATGGCCGCCTCCAGAGCCGTCGCCAGCTGCAGCAGCAGGTGCTCGGCTGCCGGCCTGGCGGCGATCTGCACGCCGATGGGCACGCCCGTGGAATGCATGGCGAGCGGCAGCGACATGGCCGGCGTGCCCATGACGTTGTGGGGAATGGTGTACTGGCAGGGCGCGTTGAACAGCTCCGCGATCAGGTTGTGCCAGCCCACCCCCGGCTTGGAGAGGTGATAGCGGCCCCAGGGCTCGGACACGCGCGCGGTGGTGGGCGAGAGCCAGATGTCGTGCGTGCTGAAGAACTGGCCGAGGCGGCGGCGCGCCGCGTTGGCCGCGGCATTGGCGGCGATGAAGCGCTCGGCCGTGATCTCCCTGGCGGCCTCGTAGACGGAGAGAATCACGGGCTCCAGCGTATCGGGGCCGATCTTGCGGCCGCTGCGCCTGGCGTAGGCGTCGAGCCGGGAGTCGAAGCCGAAGAAGAAGATGTCGGTGGTGGCGCGCACCATGGCCTCGCCGTCGATCTCCACCTTCGCCATCTCGACCGCGTGCCCCATGTCGGCGAGGGCCTTGCCGGCGGTCACCACCGCCTGGGCGACCTCCGGATCGACATCGACGCCCAGCAGCTTGTCGAGCACGATGCCCACCTTCAGCTTCCCGGGCGACCTGGTGGCGAGCGTGGCGTAGGGCTCGTCCGGCTTGGGGATGATGAAGGGGTCGCCGGGCTGCGGGATGGAAACGCAGTCGAGCATGGCGGCGGCGTCGCGCACGGTCCTGGTCTGCACGAAGTTCATGGAGTAGCCCCAGCCGCCCTCGTCCACCACCGGGGCGATCGAAACGCGCATGCGCGACGGCTTGAGGCCGACGCCGCCGCACCAGGAGGCCGGGATGCGGATGGAGCCGCCGATGTCGGAGCCGTGCGCAACGGGCACGATGCCGGCGATGACCGCCGCCATGCCGCCGCCGGTGGAGCCGCCGGCCGAGTAGCCCTGCTTCCAGGGGTTCGACGTGTTGCCGTGGAGCACGCTCTCGGTGGTGGCCGACATCGAATACTCGGGCGCCGCCGAGCGGCCGAGGATGTTGACGCCGGCGGCCTTGAGCAGATCGACGAAGCAGGTGCCGGCCTCCACCGTCATGCCTTGGCAGAGGCGCGAGCCGAATTCGATTCTGCGGCCCTGCTCGTGGCCGAACACATCCTTGATCAGAAACGGCACGCCGCGGAACGGGCCGTTGCCGAGGCTCGCCGCGTCGAGGCCCTCGATGCGGTCGCGATAGAGCTCCACCACAGCGTTGACGGCGCCGTCCACCTTCGCCCTGGCCGCGGCCGCCGCGAGCGCCAGCTCCTTGGGGCTAACCTCCTTCCTGGCCACCAGCTCGGCGAGGCCCAGGGCATCGTAGCTGGCGTACTCGGCGAGGTTCATGATGCGAGGTCCTTCTCGTGCCGCAGCCGGTTCTCTGCAGCCAGTAGAGCAGGGCGCAGACCCGATAGGCAAGCGCGGGAACCGGATTGAGGATGCGCGTCGGCGCGGCCGGACTTTGTTGCCGGGGCAGACAGGTCGACCTACTCTGCAGCCGCAAAAAACGCCGATCGGGGGAACGCCAGTGATCGAACTCAAGCCTATGTCAGCCGTGGTGGCCGCGCTCGCACTCCTCGCAACGAGCGCGTCGGCGCAGGAGTGGCCCGCCAGGAACGTCACGCTGATCGTGCCGTTCGCTGCGGGCGGCGGCATCGACGCCAACGCGCGAGTGCAGGCGCTGGCGCTGGCCGAGGTGCTGGGGCAGGGCGTGATCGTGGAGAACATCGGCGCGGCCGGCGGCACCGTGGGCACCGCGCGCGCGGCCAAGGCCGAGCCCGACGGCTACACGCTGCTGATCGGCAACTCGGGCACGCACGCCTACGCCGCCACGCTCTACAAGAGCCTGCCTTACGACCCGGTCAGCGACTTCGAGCCGGTCGGCATGACCACGGACAGCCCGCGCATCCTGCTGGTGCGCAAGGACCTCCCGGTGAGCAACCTCGAGGGGTTCATCGCCTATGCAAAGGAGAACCAGGCGAAGATGCAGTACGGCTCGGCGGGCGTCGGCTCCGGCACGCACCTGCCGTGCACGCTGCTCAACGCCGTGATGGGCGTCAACGTGGTGCACGTGCCCTATCGCGGCGCCGGCCCGGCCATGCAGGACCTGATCGGCGGGCGCCTCGATTACATGTGCGACACCATCCAGACCGGCGCCGAGCAGGCGAGAGGCGGCACGGTGAAGGGCATCGCCGTCATGGGGCCGACGCGGGTGCCGATCATCGACCTGCCGACCACAGCGGAGGCGGGGCTCAACGGCGTCGATGCGACAGTGTGGAACGGCTTCTTCTATCCGAAGGGCACGCCGCGCGGGATCGTCCTCAAGATGAGCAAGGCGCTGAACGCGATGATCGAGCGCCCCGACGTGGTGAAGCGCATGGCCGAGCTGGGGCTCTCGATCCTGCCGCCGGAGCAGCGCACGCCCGAATATCTGGCCGCCTTCCTGCCCAAGGACATCGAGCGCTGGGGCAAGGTGATCCGCGACGCAGGGCTTGCGGGAATGGCGGGGAAGTGAGGGGCGCCGGGCCCCCGTAGGCTGGGTCAAGCCAAGCGCAGACCCCGCACCGTTCGGCGCTGGCCCAACGATGCTCCAGGCAATCCTTTGATCGGTGTCGGGTCTTCAAGAACGCCGAGGACGCCGAGCATTACTCCGATGGCATGCGGAAGGCGGGGCTGCCGGAGCGATAACCTTTGGTCTGCAGTTCACGAAGCGGCGATAGCGCTTATCGGTCCAGGCCAGCCTCGCGTCTCCAATTCGCATCAGGTCGGCGCCAGATGATTTTGCCCTCGATGTCCATCGCGACGTTCATGCAGATCTTGTCCTGGCGTTGTACATGGGGTGTTCAAAAAAATGAGCCCAGTACATGCCATCAGGCCACAACTCATCACGACAAATGCGAGGTGCAAAGTATCGCAGCCCATAGATGGGCCGTAACTTTCGGTCGTTGTTGACCTCGTTGTACTCGCCTATGGCTAGGCGCTCGCCGCAGTCGTCGTTGTAGGTGTGGCCAAAGATGTCGTCGAAGTAAGTGATCACTCTGGGTAGAACACGGTCGTAATCTGCACCGAAGAGCTGCAGGGCGTGTTGGGTGGAGGTGTAGAGGTCGAGGTCATGGGAAACGAACCCAACTGGCTCATGGTGCTCCGCCAGCCAGGCAGGGACCGTTTCCGCCACCGGTCCCAGGTACAGTTTGGCGCGGCGGAGCTTGGCCTGGAGCCGCTCCTTGTCCATGGGTAGCTGGCCCTCGAACCACTTGTTTGGCTGGTCTCTATAGTCCACGGGCTTGGGCAGACCGACGCCGGTATCGAAGCCAAACACATCGATGGCAACGTCGGTTCGTTGCTCCACCGACTCGGCGATCGCCTCGAGCGTGATCAGTCCATGTCCGCCCGCCACTCCGAACTCAATGACTGATATTCGTGAGATCCCAAGCACTCGCGCCAGGGCCGCGCCCTGCAAGACGCCCCAGATGTACATGGGCTTACCCCAACAGCGCGAGTTCGCAAAAAGCTCGGACCACGTATAGTTCAGCCAGGGTAGCTGTTATCAAACTCCACCGGCGGCCAACTCTCGGGGTGGGTTTGGCGCTTCAGCATCTTGAGGCGCTCCACGGCACTGCGCGGAAGCACTGCCTTTGCAAACATCTTCAATGGACCAATCACATTACGCCCCCAAACTAACAGCACACCACCTGCGACACGACAAAGACCAGTACATTCAGGATGTCAAGCGGTGGTTGTTGTGGGCGGCCGTGGCAACCGGTGAGGGACTCGAACGCCCGTGACCACACTCAAAATACGGCGTCCTTGCCACTGAACGAACCGGCCGCAAGATGTGGAGGCGCGTGCTGGAGTCGAACCAGCTATCGAGGCGCCGTGGATGCCGCTCGATCAGGCTCTCGACAAGGCGAGGGCGATGCCGGAGGGGCCGATCGTGCTGGCGGACATGGCCGACAACGCCGGCGGCGGCGCGCCGAGCGACTCCACCTTCATCCTGCGCGCCATGCTGGAGCGCGGCATGGGCGATGCGGTGCTCGGCTGCATCTGGGACCCGGGTGCGGTGGCGCTCGCCTTCGAAGCGGGCGAGGGCGCGCGCCTCAAGCTGCGGGTGGGCGGCAAGCTGGGGCCGATCTCGGGCGATCCCTTGGATCTGGATGTCATGGTGGCGCGGTTGGCGCGCCAGGCCATGCAGGACTACCTGGGCGCCAGGAACGACATGGACGACTGCGCCGCCGTCCGCACCCAGGGCGTCAATGCCGGCATCGACATCGTGCTCAACTCCAAGCGCACCCAGACTTTCACGCCGAGCGCTTTCATGGCCGTGGGGCTCGACCCGGCGGCCAGTCGCTACGTGGTGGTGAAGTCGATGAACCACTTCCGCGCCGGTTTCGAGCCCATCGCCAAGGCCATCCTCTACGTGGCCGCGCCCGGCGCCATCGACTTCGACTACCGCCGCATCCCCTACCGCAACCTGCGCCGGCCGATCTATCCACTCGATGCGAACGCCTGGGCGGATGGTTGATCCCGGGGGGCAAGGCGTAGAGAACTTACCGCCTTTGACCCGAAGCGGTCCTCAAGGGCAGACACCACGCAAAGCGGCGACTTCAGCTTTGCCCTGCAGAAGCAGATGTCAAAGCCGGCGCATCGGTGCGTGGCGCACAAGCGGATGGCGCAATAGCGTGTGGATGATGATTGGCGCTCCAAGAGCGCTGGGCAGTACCCAGAATGCCCACTGCTGAAGCTCCCGCCACAGGGGCAGGCTCTTGCCATTGTCCACGTAGAACGCGGTTAGCATCAAGATGTATGACAGGCCCATGCCGGTGATGTGCAGTGTGACCCAATTGTGCCAGCGTTGCCGTACGGCCCTCCGCGCGACGGTCGCCGCGATCAGGGACAAGGCACCGAGGAAGAACAGATGATAGTTCTCGGCCCAGCGCACGGCTGATAGCCCCGTTGCCGAAGCGACGACTACCGCCAAGGACCAATAGTAGATCGCTCCGGACGTCGAATGACGGCCTCGACCTTTGCCGCTGAGCATGGCAGCGATACCGGCCACGACGCAGGCCGTGCCTACGACGATGTGGAAGCGGACCACGGCCAGGAATACCGGGTCAACGGAGGGCACCGGCATGCCGAAGACGATGGTTGTGTCACCGGGCATCAAGCGACCTTGGTTGCTGGCCCATCGTTGAGGCGAGCAGACGCGTTATCGCGAGAATTCCTTCGAGGCGTTCCGCGACCGCCGCAGCGTCGATCTGATAGAAGACATGCCGGCCTACCTTCTCGCCTATGACGATTTGCACGGCAGCCAGCCGGTGCAGATGCCGCGCAACCACTGAGCGGTCCTGGGGTAGGCGGGCGGCGATGGCGCCAATATCGGCACGGCCGAGCAGGATCAGCTGACGCAGCACCGAAATACGCGCCGGCTCGCATAGCGCCTTGAAGAAACCGGTATCAAAAACCGCCACCACCGCCGAGCAGCCTCTTGCCGCGACACCTTCATCCGGGTCCTGCACCGTGAGTGCGCAACATTAGCCAGACGCATTATATGCACATAGGTGCACATGCATAGTGTCAGAAACGCAGTTTTCGAAGTCCACAAGCTCCAGCATTGCGTGCACGCGCCGCTTGCGCTTCAACTTGGGTACCCCATCAGGCGAAACGCGCCGTGCACAAGGATGGCGAGCAACTGCTGCTCCGCTCACGGGCTTACCCCCGTTCGACCCGGGGTGCTGCGCGGAGCACCGCCCGTCCATCCCATTAGCTGCCCTCGTCAGCGATGCTGCCGCCCCGCAAGTGCATCCAGGATCGGGCATTCCGGAACAGATAATCCTCCGCACTTTGCAGCCAACTCGCTGAGAACACGGTCGAGCTTTTTCAAGTCGCGGATTTTTCCACGGATGCTGGCCACGTGCTGCTCTGTCAAAGTCCTCACCTCGGCGCAGGTGAGGTTGTGACCGCGAGCAAGCCCGAGGAGATCGCGCGTATCGTTGATGGAGAAGCCGAGTGCGCGGGAGCGTCGAATGAAGGCCAGGCGCTGCCGATGCAGGTCGTCGTATAAGCGGTGTCGGCCGCGGCTGCGCGGCGGAGCCGGCAGAAGACCGATACGCTCGTAATATCGGATGGTTTCAATGTTTACGCCAGTGCGCCGGGAAGGCTCGCCAATCGAGAGGCCGGGCGCTCGCGATTTTGTGTTGGATTGAGCCACGCCAAAATCCTTGAACCTGCAGCTACTACAGGAATTATTCTGGCGCCATGCCAAAGACAATGCAATCGGTGGGTGTCAAGGCGAGCAGCGCCGCACGACACGTCCGCCTGTTCTCTCGCATTGGCTTAGTGACTGCCCTCGCGGCTCTGGTGGGTGCGTCATGCTGCGCTCTTCCATTGGTGCTGGCTTGGCTCGGCCTGGCCGGGGCCTGGGTCGCCAATATAGAGATCTTCGTCGCCTACCGCGCATACACTACCGCCACCGCCGCTATTCTCGTCGGCTTGGGCTGGGGGATCGCAATCCGGCGTCGCGCCGCGAACCGGACGTTTGCCGTTCTCGCGCTTGCGACCGTGCTGCTCGTAGGGGCGGTGTTGGTCTCCTACTATGAGACGGCGCTGACGCGATATCTCATTGCGCTGCGACGGAAGTGATCACGGTTGGGAAGCTCATGGAACGACACACGCTTGCGTTGGAACTTCGTTCGCTCATCACCTGCCCGCATTGCAGCCACCAGGCTACGGAGACGATGCCGACCGATGCATGCGTCGGCTTCTACCCCTGCAAGGGGTGCGGCACGATGCTGAGGCCCAAGCGCGGCGACTGCTGCGTCTTTTGCAGCTATGGCACGGTCCCTTGCCCGCCGATCCAGCAGGAACGCGCCGGGGTCGACGGAGCGACGTGCTGTGGAGAGCAGCATGACAAACAATAGACTGACCTGCGAGCGGCGGGATTGGGCAGGCGGCAGGTCTTACGCTTCGCGTGACTGCAAATAGCAAGCGCGTCAGTTCTGCCAGTGCGCCCGTATCCGATGATGTGCGAGCTGTCTGACCAAGACGTCGTCTGCTGGCACTCATTCTCCGTAGAGGACAAGCCGGGCGAATGGTCCGCTCTCGGGGGTAGCTGACCGTAGGCCGCCGGCAAACCGCCGCGCGCCGTCAGCTGCGGCCGTTGATGGCGATCTGGAGGGCGTCGTAGGCGTGGTCGGAGGCCTGCAGCCACGCCAGGTGGTCCTTGAGGAAGGACGTAGCCGACTCCAGGCCCTTCTTGAACCTGGCGTCCTTGGCGGCGAGCTCGGCGAAATGCTCCACCGTCGCCCGGTGGCAGACCTCCACCACCGGCTGGGGGAACTGGCGGATCACCGCGCCGGCGGCCACCAGACGCCGCAGCGCCGGCGGATTGATGGCGTCGTACTTGGCGAGCATGCCCGCGTTGACGGCGTCGCAGGCGCGTGCCAGCGCCGCCCGGTAGGACTTGGGCAGCGCCTCCCACTTCTCCAGGTTGACGACGAGGTGCACCATGCCGGCGCTCTCCCACCAGCAGGGCCCATAGTTGTACTTGGCCACCTTGACGAGCCCCAGCCGCTCGTCGTCGTGCGGGCACAGGAACTCGGCGCCGTCGAGGGCATTGTTGTCCAGCGCCGCCACCACGTCGGCGTGCGGCATATCGAACGGCACGGCGCCGAGCCTGGCGAATACAGGGGCGCCGAGGCCGTTGATGCGGAAGCGCAGGCCCTTGAAGTCCTCGAGGGCGTTGATCTCCTTCTTGAACCAACCGCCCATCTGACCGCCGATGGTGCCGGCGGGCATGCCATAGGCGCCGAACGCCTTGAGCGCGTCGTTGACGAGCTTGGCGCCGCCACCGTACGCCCACCACGACTGCTGCAGGCGGGCGTTGAGACCGAAGGGCAGGCCGGAGCCGAGCCCCAGGGTCATGTCCTTGGCGACGTGGAAGGAGAGGGGCGTGTGGGCGCATTCTACGGAGCCGCTCGCCACCACATCGAGGGCCTGGCGGCTGGTGGCCAGCTCGCCGGCGGCGTAGGTCTGGATCTGGAACTTGTTGTCGGTGGTCTCGGCCACATAGGCGGACAGGGTCTGGCCGGTGCCGAACAAGGTCTCCTGCGACTTGGGGAAGCTCGACGCCATGCGCCAGCGGACCTCGGGAGCCGACTGGGCGACGGCAGGGGCGGCGAGGGCCGGGGTCGACAGCGCCACCGCTGCGCCGGTGCGCAGGAACGCTCTGCGGTGCAACGCTCTGCGGCGCACGGATGCTCTCCCCGAGACGGACTTTTCGATTGAGCTTATCCGAGAAGGCGCGCACATGAAAACGGCAACTTGTGCGCTGCAGCCGGGCCATGGCTCGGCTGGCCGCGGGGCGCGATCCCGGCAGCGTCGTACAACCGTACATGGCGGCTGCGCCGCAGGGTACGCGACCTCACGGCGCAGGGGTGCTCCTGCACGCGAGGACGGCCCGGAACGGGCGTGCTGCCGCGCGGTCGCGCCTGCGGCGCGCGACGCGGGGGGAATTCGGGCTCAAGGCCTGATGTAGGCGTAGCCCTGCGCCTGCAGCTCCATGAGGCGCACGGCGCCGGACGGCACGACGTTGGCCTCGCCGATGAGCGGCACCTGCTTGCCCTCGGCCTTGCTCTGGTTGGCCTGCGTGTTGCCGCAAGCGATGAACTTGAGATTGGGGTTCTCCAGCGCCATGGGGCCGATGCGGTCCTTCACCGGGCTGGTATCCGCGCGCAGCATATGCAGGCCGGGACCGTAGGCGACGATCTCGATCAGGACGGTCTCGTTCTTCGTCTTGTAGTAGTCGGCGATGTTCTTGGCGTTGTTGAGGGCCAGATCCATCTGCGCCTTGTCGTTCTGGCTCACCTGGATCGCCACCTTGTGGACCGTGCCCTGCTCATCGGCCTGCGCGGGCGCGGTGCCGCCGCCCAGCCACGTCGCCAGCATCATCGCCGCCAAAGCCAGGCCAAGGCTGCGGCCCCGGATCGTCGCCATTCGCGTTCCCCAATCTACGTGCTCAAACCCAATGGCCGGCACAGGCATCGACCCCAAGTCGGTTCGCTCGGACTATGCTGCGATGTGAACTGCTCAGGGTCCATGTCGGACCTCCCGCACTTTAGGCTACGCATAGCATGGACTGCCGCCGGGGCGAATGCAGGTCAAGAACCTAAGATTTCAAACTGAGTCACCCGTAGCGACCCCAGGTTACGCCGTCTCCGCGAACAGCTCGCGGCCGATCAGCCACCGGCGGATCTCGCTGGTGCCGGCGCCGATCTCGTAGAGCTTGGCGTCGCGCAGCAGGCGCCCTGTCGGGAAATCGTTAATATAGCCGTTGCCGCCCAGAAGCTGCACGGCATCCAGCGCGACCAGCGTCGCCTTCTCGGCGGCGTAGAGGATGGCGCCGGCGGCGTCCTTGCGGGCGGTCTCGCCGCGGTCGCAGGCCTTGGCCACCGCGTAAACGTAGGCCTTGCAGGCGTTCATGGTGGTGTACATGTCGGCGAGCTTGCCCTGCACCAGCTGGAACTCGCCGATCGCCTGGCCGAACTGCTTTCTCTGGTGCACGTAGGGGATCACCACGTCCATGGCCGCCTGCATGATGCCGAGAGCGCCGGCCGCCAGCACGGCACGCTCGTAATCGAGGCCGCTCATCAGCACGTTCACACCCCGGCCGAGCTCGCCCAGCACGTTCTCCTCGGGCACCTCGCAGTCCTCGAAGATCAGCTCGCCGGTGTCGGAGCCGCGCATGCCGAGCTTGTCGAGCTTCTGGGCGGTGGAGAACCCATTGTAGCCGCCCTCGACCAGGAAGGCGGTGATGCCGCGGGGGCCGGCGCCAGGGTCTGTCTTCGCATACACCACCAGCACATCGGCGCACGGGCCGTTGGTGATCCAGAACTTGGTGCCGTTGAGGACGTAGCGATCGCCCTTCTTGTCGGCCCTGAGCCGCATGGAGACCACGTCGGAGCCGGCGCCGGCCTCCGACATGGCGAGCGCGCCGACGTGCTCTCCGGAGATCAGCTTGGGGAGATACTTGCGCTTCTGCGCGTCGCTGCCGTTGCGGCGGATCTGGTTGACGCACAGGTTGGAGTGGGCGCCGTAGGAGAGCCCCACGGAGGCAGAGCCGCGGCTGATCTCCTCCAGGGCGACGCAGTGCTCCAGGTAGCCGAGGCCCGACCCGCCGTACTCCTCCTCCACCGTGATGCCATGCAAGCCGAGCGCGCCAAGCTTGGGCCACAGATGGCGCGGAAATTCGTTGGTCCTGTCGATCTCGGCGGCGATGGGCGCGATCTCGTCAGCAGTGAAACCGCGAACGCTGGCTCTGAGCTGGTCGGCCGTCTCGCCCAGGCCGAAATCGAGGGTCGGAAAGTCGTTGGGGATCATCGGGCGCTCCCTCCTGGCGTTCGTGCGGCTAGTGTATCATGAAGCCCCCGCAAATCGGGATTCCCGGTGTGAGCATGAGCACTGACACGACATCGAGGCCATCCGCCATTCCGTGGCCGCCGCTGCTGATCGCGGTTGTGCTGGTGGCGGGATGGCTGGCAGACCGGCTCTATCCGCTGCCGTGGCCGGGGCTCGACGATTGGCCCGCGCGCCTCGTCGGCTACAGCCTCGGTCTCGCCGGCATGGCGCTGGTGGCGTGGGCAACGGTGACGTTCCGCAGGGCCGGCACCACCATCCAGCCGCACCGGGGTGCCGACAGGCTCATCACAGACGGTCCGTTCCGCTGGCGTCGCAACCCCATCTACATCGGCCACGTGCTGATCTTCCTGGGCCTCGCCGAGCTGACGCACAACATCTGGTTCGTGATCCTGGCGGGGGTATACGCGGTCGTGATCCACTGGCTTGCCATCCTGCCCGAGGAGCGGCATCTGGAGGCGCGCTTCGGGCAGGCGTATCGCGACTACAAGGAGCGCACGCGGCGGTGGCTCTGAAGACGCTGGACTGAGACGGGGGGACGATGGTCAACGACGAGCGCGAGGAGGAGCACCAGTTCCTGCAAGGGCTGAAGGCCCGCACCGGGCGCGACCTTGCCGAATGGATGGCGGCGATTGCCACCCAGGGCTTCAGCGACAAGAACGAGATCATCGACTGGCTGCGGAGCGAGGGCCTGCCCTTTGCCCGCGCCTCGTGGCTGGAGCGCATTCACCGCAACGGCGGCAAGCCGATCTACGCGGATGCGCCTCAGCCTCCAGCCCCTGCTGTCGTGGAGGTAGGGCGCAGCGCAGCGCCGCCTGCCGAGCCGACGCCGCAGCCAAAATCGCAGCCAAAGCCCACCCCTTCAGCGCCAAAGGCCAAGGAGTTGGCTCCGAAGGTGGTTGAGCCACCGGCGAATGCAACCGCAGAGCTGGAGAAGCTCGTCTCGGCGGCCAAGGGCTACCGCCCGCTCTATCACATGCTGGAAGCCCGGATCCGCCAAGCCATCCCCGGCGTCGTCGTCGCCCCGCAAGGCCGCTATGTCTCGTTCGGCGCTCCCAACGAGCTCGCCGCCGTGACCCTGCACCCAACCGAGCTCCGCCTGGGCCTCGATCTCGGCGACCGGGCGTTCGACGCCGTGGTGCAGCAGGCCAAGCTGCGCGGGCCTGGCCCCGCCATCACCCACATGGTCGTCCTCACCGACGCGCGGCAGGTGAACGACGAGCTGCTGGCGCTGGTCCGAGCCGCAAACCATCGCGTCAACAGCGCGGGACAATAGCCCCGGGGTGGGCTACACAAAAAAGCCCGAATTCGGGACTGCCGTGCTGGCGCTCATGCGGAGGTGCAGGCGATGCTCTTCGGATTGCGGAGCGCACTGGGTGCCGCGGTATTGCTCGCGGTGGTGCTGGTGCTGATCGGCGTGAGCCCCATCCCGCGTGGGGCGTCCGAGCTCAGGACGGCGGAGACGAAGGGCGCGGCACCGCCGTCCGCTCCGGCTGCCGGCCTGCAGACGCTCCCGGTCGGCGGTGCCAACGACGCGGAGGCGGGCCAGGAGCAGGCGCAGCGCCTGATGAAGGCCGTCGATGCCATCCTGCAGGACGCCGCGAGGAACCGCTCAGAGGCGCGCAAGCTGCCCTCGGACGCGGACTTCATGCTCAAGCCCATCTGGGCCGAGACCAAGGAGGACCGCGAGCGCAAGGTGCGCGACCTCCTCGACGCGGTGCTGGGGATCGTAACCGACGCACCGGTCGTGGAGCTGCAGAAGAAGATCGAGGGGCTGCGCCGCAACATCCGCGACCTCGACGACCGCATCGTCGCGCTCCGCGAGAAGCAGCTGATGGCGCCCAAGGACGGCATGCTCACCAGCATGCTCTCCGAGACGGTGGGCTCCATCGGCCGCGAGATCGAGGAGGCGAAGCGGCGCATCGCCGCCAACCGCGACGAGATCGCCCAGACCAAGACCGGCATCCGCGAGGCGCTGCGCCGGAACGGCGTGGAGCTGACGGCGGAGCAGGTGGACCTCCTGCTCGACGGCGTGCTGTCGGGCGACCTGGTGCGCCTGGTCGTCGTATTCAACTCCGCGCGGCTGATCGACACCCAGCTCGGCAAGATGATGACGGCGTCAGGCGAGAACATCGGCGCGGCCCGGAAATACTTCGCCATGCATGCCGCACTGTTCGCGTTGCTGGTGCATGCGCAGGATTCGCTGATCGGCAAGATCGACAAGCAGTACCTGCCGAAGCTCACGGCCATCGAGGTCGATATCCGCGCCGCTCGCGTGAAGACGGCAGAGCTGATGCGGGCGGAAAACCGCGACGACCAGAAGCGCGCGCTGGAGGCCAACGCCGATAGCCAGCGCCTCGCCGAGGACGCCGCCAGGGGCTACCGCCGCTATCTGCTGCAGCAGCGCGAGCAGGTGGCGAAGGCGCGCCAGCGCGCGGTGCATGACCTCAGGATCGCCGACAACACCTTCGAGACCGTGGAGGTGAGCTTTCAATTGCGCAACCTGATGCGCGATGCTTCGGCCTCGTTCGAGTCGATCCAGAAGCTGGAGGCGCCCACCTTCGACCAGATCTTCAAGAACGAGGAGCTGCGCCGCGAGTTCGAGAACCTCACGCGCAAGCTCGACGGGCCGACGAGTTGAAGGGCTTTCAACGTGTCGGCAACGGTGCCCTGGCCGGGCGGAGAGAGCCGGAGTGCCGGCGACGAGCAGACCGGGGGGATGCGATGCGGCTTTTGAGCGTGGTGGCTCTCTGCCTGGCCTGCCTGGCGTCCAGCACCGCACCGGCGGTGTCGCAAATGGCCAAATCGCAGCAAAAGAGCTCTGCCGACGGCAAAAAGCAAAAGCCGCCCAGCATGCCGCTCTCGTCCTGGGGCCACTACTTCACCAAAGCCAACGGCGCACTTGCGTCGGTGGCGTTGGATCGGAGCCTGCGCCCAAAGGCGCCGATGGCCGGCAGGCCCCACCTCCTATGGGTCAAGATCCAGCTGCGCTCGCCGAAGCCCAACGGCCTTTCCGAGCAGGTTGAGCAGCAGGCGCTTGGAGACATTGAGGACCAATTGCGCAGCGGACTGAGGGCGGCCGGCCGAGCCGTCGAGGCCGGACGCATCACCACCGCCGGGCACCGCGAGCTCTATCTCTACGGCACGGACGATAGCGGCTTCCGAGACGCTGTCGCAGCGGTGATGCAGAAATTCAATGCGTACAAGTTCGAGATGGGTAGCAAGGCCGACCCGGAGTGGCGCCAGTACCTCGACGCGCTCTACCCCACGGGTGAGGATTTTCAGAGGATGTCGAACATGGACGCTCTCAACGGCCTGCTCGACGCTGGCGACACCTTGCGGCCGGCCCGGGAGGTCCGCCACTGGATCTACTTCGGCAGCCGGGATGACAGGCAATCGTTCGCTGGCAAGGTGACAGCGCTCAGCTACAAGATCGGACCCGAGACCGACGGCCCCCAAGACCGTCCCTTTGGCCTTGTCATCGCGCGCGACCAAAGCATCACCCCCGACCAGATCGACGGTGCTGTCGTCGAGCTGTACCGGCTCGCCAAGCAGGCCGGTGCCGAGTACGGCGGCTGGGAGGCTGCGGTGGTCAAGCCTAAGACACGTCCGCGGAGATGACTGGCGTCGGCGGCGGTGCAGCTCTCGCTCCCTACTTCGGCGCAGCTGCAGTAACCACGCTTCCACCACAAACCGCCACCATATGGTTAACTGCGACTTGGTGCGCAGCGCCCGGAGAACATGGTCTCAGCCTCGAAGCTCATGGCGATTTATCGGGCGATGGACCCGGCGAGGTACCGGGCAATGCTCCCCAGGGCCGCGGCCTGGACATCGCGCAAACTGTCAGCAGCCATCGTGCTGGGACTCGTGCTGATTGCGCTGCTGCCCGACATTCCTCCGTTCCTGGCGGCGGCGCCCGCTGCCCCGGTGGAGATGGTCCGCACCGTGCGCGTGCCCTACCTCGATCCGGCGCAGCGCGAGGACGCGTCGCCGCGCCCATCCGCCAGGGAGCGGCCGGCCAAGGTCCTGCCGGCCAGGATCCTGCCCGCCAAGATCCTGCAAGTGGTGGCCCAACGCTCCCGCGCCCGGCGTGAGGGCCGGCGCGAGCCCGACAGCGGGGCGCTCGGCAAGGCCGGCGCGGGCGGGAGCGGCGAGAAGGCGGCAGCCGCGGCGCCCGCCGATGCCAAGGCCGACCCAAAGAAGGGCGGCACCGAAAAGGGCGACGCCGGGAAGACCGACCCGGGGAAGACCGACCCCAAGGCCGCCTCCAATGCTGAGCCGCCCGAGCCCAACGAGTGGTCGGATACCGAGGTCATCGCGGCGCTGCGCGACTGCCTGCGCCGGCTGGCGCCGCTGGGCGTCGAGATCGAGGTGGCCGAGCCCCTCCGGCAGGAGCGGTGCGGGGCGCCGGCACCCATCATGCTCAAGCGCCTCGGGCCGGGGGCGGCCCGCGTCGAGTTGCAGCCACCGGCCATGCTTAACTGCGCTATGGCGGCCAGCCTCCAGACCTGGGCGGAGAAGACGCTGCAGCCGGCCGCGCAGGAGGTGCTGGGCAGCCCGGTCGTGCGCATCCGCAACGTTTCGGGCTATGCCTGCCGCAATCGCGTGGGCACCGCGTTCCACGCCGACCGGCTGAGCGAGCATGCCCTGGCCAACGCCATCGACATCTCAAGCTTCGTCACGGCCGACGGCCGCACCGTCGACGTGCTGGGGCAGTGGGGGCCTACAGCACGGGAGCTGCGCGACCAGCAGGAGAAGGCGTGGGAGGCGGTGCAGGACGCCAAGGGCGCAGCCAAGGAGGCGGAGAAGCACGCCGCGGAGGCCGCCAGGGCCGCGCGGTCGGCGCGGGGGCCGAAGCAGGCGGAGGCCAAGAGCGATGCCGAGCGCGCCAAGCAGGAGGCAGAGCGCAAGAAGGATGCTGCGCAGAAAAAGGAGGCCGAGTGGCGCAGGATACTGTCGCGCGCCGCCGAATACCAGAAGCTGGCGCGCGTCGAAGCGGGGCCGCCTCCTCGCCCACAGCGCAGCGATTTCAGGAAGGCGGAAGAGGCGCGGAGCAAGCTCCCCGTCGCCAAGGCGGCCGATGCGAAGGGAGCCATCCCCGTTCCCGCCAGCAAGGACGGCGAGAGCCTGCCTTCCGAGTCCGTATTCCTGCGCCGGCTGCACCGGGGCGCGTGCGGCACCTTCGGCACGGTGCTTGGCCCCGACGCCAACGAGGCGCACCGCAACCACTTCCACTTCGATCTGGCGGCGCGCAAGCGCAGCGCCTTCTGCGAGTAGCGGCAGTCGGGTGTCGGGCGTCGGCAGTCGGGGTGCCGCCTCCTATCTGTCCCCTTTTGCGATTGCGGACATCCGATGCTCGACTGCCGAATCTCGATGGCGGACCCCGCCCAATGGACCGCGCCACATACGCGCCTTACAGTGCCCCGAGGAAACCCGGAAAAGACAGGCCGAGACGCCATGGACCACGCCCCCGCCGAGACGCCCGAGCGCAAGGCCTTCTACGCCCGGATCGACAAGGACAACCTCGCCCCATTGTGGGCCGTGCTGCGCGAGCTGATCACGCCGGAGCCCAAGAGCGCCTGCCAGCCGGCGCTGTGGCGATTCGATATCATCCGCGCCGCCATGCTGGAGGCGGGCCAGCTGATCACCGCCAAGGAGGCCGAGCGGCGCGTGCTGGTGCTGGAGAACCCCGGCATGCGCGGCAAGTCGCAGATCACCACGTCGCTCTATGCCGGCGTGCAGCTCGTCATGCCGGGCGAGGTGGCGCCGGCGCATCGGCACTCGCAGTCGGCGCTGCGGTTCGTCCTGGAGGGCAAGGGCGCACACACCGCCGTCAACGGCGAGCGCACCATGATGGAGCCGGGCGACTTCGTGATCACGCCCTACATGGCCTGGCACGACCACGGCAACCACTCGGACGCGCCGATGTTCTGGCTCGACGGCCTCGATGTGCCGCTGATCGCCACGCTCGATGCCTCGTTCGTGGAGCGCCTGGGCGAGGACGAGCAGCCGATCGGCAAGCCGGTGGGGGATTCCTCCGCCCGCTACGGCGCCAACCTGCTCCCCGTCGACCACAAGACGGGCTCGGCCACCTCGCCGATCTTCAACTACCCTTACGCCCGCACGCGCGAGGCGCTGGCGCAGCTCGCCAAGGCCGGCCCGCTCGATGCCTGCCACGGCGTCAAGATGCGCTACACCAACCCGGTCACCGGCGACCATGCCATGCCGACCATGGGCACCTTCATCCAGCTGCTGCCTAAGGGCTTCAAGACCGCGCGCTACCGCTCCACCGACGCTACCGTGTTCGCGGCCGTTGAAGGCCGCGGGCGCACGCGTATTGGCGAGCAGGAATACACGTGGGGACCGAAGGACATCTTCGTGGTGCCGAGCTGGAAGCCCATCGTTCACGAGGCCGAGGAGGAGAGCGTGCTGTTCTCCTTCTCCGACCGCCCTGTGCAGGAGAAGATCGGCGTGTGGCGGGAGGACCGCGGGAACGCGTGACGCTCCGACGTCGAGGGGCTTATCATCGGCCGCAAGCTGGAGTAGGAGGAGCCCTGCTCCGAGTCAGCGCCGTGCCGACTGAACCAACCGAGACTCCATCCGACATCCGAGGAGGACACCGCCCATGACCATCACCCGCCATGAGCCATCGAAGATCTACTCCAAGGTGGTAGAGGCCAATGGCTTCGTGTTCACCGCCGGCATCGTCGCCAACAACATCGACCAGGGCGCCAAGGGCCAGGCCCAGGAGATTCTCGCCGAGATCGACCGCCTGCTGAAGCTCACCGGCGCCGACAAGACGAAGGTCGTGTCGGCCACCATCTGGGTCTCCGACATCCGCCACCGCGACGCCATGAACGAGGCCTGGAATGCCTGGACCGGCGGCCAGAACCTGCCCGGCCGCGCCTGCATCGAGGCCAAGCTCGCCGATCCGCGCGCGCTGGTGGAGATCGCGGTCGTGGCGGCGAAGTAACGGCGCAGCCAACGGTTGGACCCGCGGGCTCTGGGTCTGACACCGACGACAGCGCCTGTGCTAAATGAGCGCCATGACCACCTCACTTGCCGCTACCGACCTCCGCGCCGCCCGCCGCGCGTCCATCCCCGTCGACGTGGGCGGTGTTGTCATCGGGGGGGATGCACCCATCGTCGTGCAGTCGATGACCAACACTGATACCGCCGATGTGGAGGCCACCGCGCGCCAGACCGCCGATCTCGCCTGCGCCGGCTCGGAGATCGTGCGCATCACGGTGGACCGCGACGAGGCGGCCAAGGCGGTGCCACGCATCCGCGACCGGCTCCTCCAGATCGGCGTGGACGTGCCCCTGGTGGGCGACTTCCACTACAACGGCCATACGCTGCTGGCCGAGAACCCCGCCTGCGCCGAGGCGCTGGCCAAGTGGCGCATCAATCCGGGCAACGTCGGCTTCAAGGACAAGCGCGACCGGCAGTTCTCGGCCATCGTCGAGCTGGCACTGGAGTACGGCAAGCCAGTGCGCATCGGCGTCAACTGGGGCAGCCTCGACCAGGAGCTGCTGACCCGCCTCATGGACGAGAACGCCAACTCCAGCCAGCCAAAGGACGCCCGCAGCGTCATGCACGAGGCCATCGTGCAGTCGGCGCTGCTGTCGGCGCAGCGGGCCGAGGAGCTGGGGCTGGGCCCTGAGCGCATCGTCCTTTCGGCCAAGGTGAGCGCCGTGCAGGACCTCGTCAGCGTCTACACCCTGCTGGCCGCCCGCTGCCGCTACGCCCTGCATCTTGGCCTCACCGAGGCCGGCATGGGCTCCAAGGGCATCGTCGCCTCCACCGCCGGGATGGGCATCCTGCTGCAGCAGGGCATCGGCGACACCATCCGCGTGTCGCTCACGCCGGAGCCCGGCGGCGACCGCACCCAGGAGGTACGGGTGGCCCAGGAGATCCTGCAGACCATGGGGCTCCGCTCATTCGTGCCGATCGTGGCGGCCTGCCCCGGCTGCGGGCGCACCACATCCACCGTGTTCCAGGAGCTGGCGGCCGAGATCCAGGGTTACGTGCGCACCCGCATGGCCGAGTGGCGAGGGCTTTATCCGGGCGTCGAGGGCCTGAACCTCGCCGTGATGGGCTGCATCGTCAACGGCCCCGGCGAGTCCAAGCACGCCGACATCGGCATTTCGCTGCCCGGCACCGGCGAGGCCCCGGTGGCGCCTGTGTTCATCGACGGCAAGAAGGCCAGAACCCTGCGCGGCCCCAATATCGCCAGCGAATTCAAGGCCATCGTGGAAGAGTACGTGGCCAGGCGGTATGGCACGGGGTCAGACCCCTCGCCCCCGACGTAGCGGCAAGAACGCGACGCCCGTGCGCGGGGTCCAACCCCGCTCCACCCGATTTTTGTCACGTGCACGAACCTCCGGGCTATTCGCTGCGTCTACCTGGATACGCGATGGCCGATCGTCGGCAATCGCGACCAAGGAGAGACGACATGAAATTCGCTGTCATCATGGCAATGGCGCTTGCGGCTCTCGCCGCCACGGACTCCGCGTCTGCCGCCGGACGGAAGAATGCATGGCACGCCCAGCAGGCCAGCAGCAAGGGCGTGGCTGGCGGATCTTTCACATCCAAGAAGCTTGTCAGCCCCAAAGCAACGCAGCCGACAACCCAGGGCATCATCATGAGGGACGGCGGGGTCTGCGACCCGATTCGCCACATGGGCTGTTGAGCAATTGGGGGGCACGCCGGCCGCAGCGCGCCCCCAATTCCAGTATCACGTCCAGCCACACACGCCATGGGCAAAACGGTGGGTGTCGCTGGGCAAGCGTCCATGGCGCCGAAGCTGGCCTTGAGCCCATATTCGCGTCCAACCCGAGGATGGGGGAACCGAATCGATCGCCTTTCAGACGATTGCGCTCTACGATCTTATCACATACAATTTGTCGGCTGCATTGACTGACAATCAGCCGACGTACATGCGCATCGACGGGGAAGGTCGATGGGGTCCGACAGCGTTGGGACGGCAGCCTCCTATGGCCTGCTGGCGCTCCTCCTTCTTGCCATTCTCCTCGCGCTCTGGCGCTCTGGCTTCGTGCACCGGCTGCTGCGCATCATCGAGGAGATGCTGCTCAGCAACTGGCAGCTGGCGCTGCTCGGGGCGACGGCGCTCGCGCTCTCCCTGGCCTCCGGCTACACCACCTTCGACGGCCTGCGCAACTTCACCTCCGCGCCGCTGCTCTCCGTCCTCGTCGCCTTTGGCATCCAAGGCGTGATGCTGATCGTGGCCTGGCTGATCGGCGAGACCTTCGCCACCGGGATGAGCCAGGCCCCGCACGGCAAGGCTCCCAGTGCGGGCGAGACCGCGATCGGCATGGGACTCGGGCTCACGTTGGCCGGCCTTGTCTTCTGCTGGGTGCTGATCCAGTACGGCGCCGTTGGCTTCGCGCGCGGCGCCGGCAGCGCGCAGGGCTTACGCGCCGACTGGCAGCGTTTCGCCGACATATCGCTCTACTTCGCGATGGCCCTGGTGCTGCTGGCGCTCGTCGTCCTCAGCTTCCGGCAGGGCGGCGACGTCGCCCGGCCGTACGTCCAGAGCGTGCGGCTGATTGCCAAGAATGCCGTGCTGTGGGTGATGCTCCTGGCCGCCATGAGCGCGTCGGTGTTCTTCTCCTTCGATTCCCACTTCAACGGCATCTTCCCTGCCGAGGCGCGGGCGCGCGCGGCCGAGGTCCGCACGCTCAACCAGGTCGCCGGCATCGTCGCCGACATCGGGGAGCGCGCCCAGAAGGCGCAGATCGTCGAGGCGGAGCGGCTGTTCGAGAGCGACGGCTGGAAGGCCTACGACGCGCACCTCGCCAGGCTCGCCTTGGCAGCGCGCGATGCGCAGGCGGAGATCGAGGCGGTCCTCGTCCGGCACATGGAAGAGCGGCAGCGCGGCATCGGCGAGCAGCAGGAGCGCGTCGCCGGCGCGGAGCGGAGCCAGGCGGCGCTGCTGCGCAAGCGCGACGAGCTGGAGGCGGAGCTGCAGCGCCTGGAGCCGGCGATGGGGGCCTTGGAGGCGGAACTGGCCAAGGCGCAGGCGAGCTACGATGCGACCCGGCAGGCGATCGCGGCCAAGCGCATCGATGCTTCCGCCGAGGACGGCGGCGTGGAAGGCACACTGAAACCCGGCAGGGGCCCCGCCTGGCGCCAGCGCATGGCGGAGCTGGACGAGCTGCAGCGCAGGCTTGCCGTTGTCGAGGAGCCGCGCCTCAAAGAGGCGCAGCGGCAACGGGATCTTGCGTCCGCCCGCATCGTGGGCCTCAAGCGCGAGATCGCCACCGTTGTCGGCGAGGTGGCGAAGTACAAGGGCCAGATCGCCGCCGCCGAGCACCGCATCAAGGCGGCTCAGGGCGACGGCGCGGGCGCCCAGGGCGGGCCTCCGGAGCCGGGACGCGCAGTCGCGGATTTCGAGCGCACCCGCGCGGCCTTCCGGCGCCAGCCCGACGGCGAGAAGCTGGCTGCCCTGCAGTCGCTCTGCGGTACGCTGGTGAGCGTCATGTCGGCAACGCCGGCGACCCAGGAGCCGGCGCACGGCATCGACTGCGACCCGAAGAGCGCCGCCGAGGCCGCCGCACGCCTGCTCGCGCTGAACGCGGGGCTGGCCACCTTCCGGGAGAGCTGCGCCGGCGGCTCCAGGCTGCCGCAGACGGCGGGCACCGACGATCTGCTGGCCTTCGGCCGCAAGTGCCTGCAGGAGTCGGGGCTCGTCTCGCAGGAGGTGGCCGACCTCGGCGCACGGCTCCAGGCCATCGAAATGAACCGGGACGACAAGGCTCACCGTTTCGTCGTCACCTGGAATGCCTTCCTCGACGGCAACCGGCTGGCCTATCTGTCCCTCGCCCTGGCCATCGGCATCGACGCGCTCGTGTTCACGGCGGGCCTGTTCGGCGCCGCCGCGGCGAGATCGCCGCTGTCGGACCTGCCGAGCCCGAAGGCGCGCAGCGCCGCTGAGCTGGAGGCCATCGTCAAGAGCGCCCTGGGCGCGGACCGCAGACAGAATGCCGAGCTGGTCCTCGCCGCCATGAAGCCAATGCACGCCGATACCGGCCACCGTGCCGAGATCGAGATTGGCTCGTGCGATGCGGAGACCGCGCGCAGAATCAGGAGGGTGCTGGTGGCCGGCGCCAGCATCGGCGCCGTCGAACGCGCCTCCTCGGAGCCCCAGGACGAGCGCTACCTCGTGCGGCCGGAGCTGTTCGAGTATCTGTCGATCATCGCCAACATGGCTCGCGCATCCGATCGCGACAGGAACGCGGACGCCGTGCTCCGCCCCATCGAGGCGATCCACCCCCGCCAGGGCAGCGAGCGGCAGCCGGCCGTGCTCCAGCCGCTTCGCGCGCAGCCGAGCATCGCCGCCGCCCATCCGGGGGAGCACCTGCTGACCGACGAGCGCATCGGCGACGGCAGCACCGACAGCAATGACAGGCAGCACGAGGCCGATGCGATCCTGGCGGACCGCATCCGGTACGACCTGGCGCTGGCCATGGGGCTGACGCCCGCGGTCATCGACCGCATCTGGGACGCGGAGAGTGCCGAAGCGGCTCTCGCAGCCGCCGTCCTCCTCAAGCGTCAGGCGCGCGACCACCCGGAGCTCCACGACAGGCTGCGCCTGGCGGAAGCTGAGCTGAGGGACGTCCTGGCGCAGGAGCAGAAGGCGCTCGCCGCGAAGCTTCGCGGAGACGAGCGCGCGATGGGGCTCCTCACGCAGCTGGCGGCCGAGATCGACCGTCGAATTCCGGCACTCCTGCTACTGCGGGAGATCGATCGGCTGATCTTGGACCTCGAGGAGGGTCAAAGCGAGGGCCGCCTCGGCGACGAGCAGCGTCTCCTGCTGAGCCGGTTGCGGAAGCTCGTTTCACAGCAACCCGCGGCGGCTGATAAGGTGATCGACGCCGAGCCGATGGATGCCGCAGCCCCTGCCCGCAGGAAGAGCGCCATGCGTCAATTGGCGCATCTCACCGGGCCCGCGATCGCGCCTACCCAGCCGGCCGAGGACGGCAAGCACCGCTGAGGCGCGGCGTCCGCCGGCATTGTCACGAGGGCCTTCTCATGGCCGAGACCCGCACCGACAGCATCTTCCTCACCGGCCTGGCACTCCACGCCTATCACGGCGTGATGCCGCACGAGCGTAAGGTGGGGCAGAGCTTCAAGATCGATATCGTGCTCGATATCGACCTCGGCGAGGCGTCGCGCTCGGACCGGCTCGCACACACCGTCTCCTACGATCAGGTGGCCGACATCGCGAGGCAGGCCTTCTGCGCCCAGCCCCGCCAGCTGATCGAGGCGGCGGCCGGCGCCGTGATCGACGCCCTGTTCGAGCGTTTCACGCGTGTCACCCGCGTGCGCCTCACGGTCCACAAGCCGCACGCACCCATCGCCGCCACCTTCGCCGACGTGGGCGTAACGATCGCCCGCACGCGAGACAGCTGAAGCGTCGCCGCGGTTGGGGCGAGCCTGCCCGGCCGGGGTCAGACCCCTCGCTTCGAACGTCAGTCCGACTCTTGGATGTTGGAGGCGAGGGGTCTGACCCCGATACTCGCCGGGTTCCCCTTCAGATTCCCTTTTGCCGCCACACCGGCGGCCAACGATGGCCGCGAATAGGTGGCTGATTTTATTGAGCATTTACGGGGGACCTCATGCTCAAGCGGATCATAACCGCCGCCTTCCTGGGCGCGACCTTGGCCCAGGCGCAGCCATCGGCGCTGTCCGGGCCGCAGATCAGGGAGCTGGTCGCCGGCGCCACGCTGGTGATCGTCACGCCGCTCGGGACCAGGCTGCCGGTCCACTACGCGCGCGACGGCAGGCTCTCCGGGGACGCCGGCGCCCTCGCCGCGTATCTGGGGGCAGACGTGGACAAGGGGCGCTGGTGGGTGGCCTCCGACCAGCTCTGCCACAAATGGAACCGCTGGTTCGGGTCCGAGCCCCAATGCATGCGGCTGAGCAAGGAGGGCCCCACCATCCACCTGCGCAGCCAGGAAGGATACGAGGTGACCGGCACGGTCGCGGTGGCGCCGGCCCTCCAGGCCAAGGCCGTCCCGCCCCGGGCGGAGCCGGACCGCGCCAGGCAGGCCACTCCGCCCGACGTGCCGGCGCCAAGGCCGGCTGCGCCTGAGGAGCGGCCTCGCCAAGCCGTCGAGCCCGCCAGCCAGCCACCGCAGGAGGCCGCGAAAGAGGCACCTGCCCTGGTTGCCCCGGCTCCGGTTCCGGCTTCCGCTGCGAAGGCTCCGCTCGCGCCGGCCACGGCCGTGCCGAGCGCCAACCTGCCCTCTCCGGCTGAGCTGAAAGAGGCAGTGGGCCAAGCTGCTCCGGCTCCGGTTCCCGCTTCCGCTGCGAAGGCTCCGCTCGCGCCGGTCGCGGCCTTGCCGAGCGCCGGCCCGCCTTCTCCGGCTGAGCCGGGCGCCAGTCGCGCGGCTCAGCCGGGGTTCGGGTCCGGATTCAGGGTCGTCAACATCCGCGGCGACGACGTGCTCAACGTCCGCAGCGGTCCGTCGGCGGATTTCGACATCGTCGGCGGGCTCCCGCCCGGCAGCCGCGGGGTCGCCATCACCAGCGCCTGCCGCTCGGCGTGGTGCCCGGTGCAGCACCGCGCAACGAACGGGTGGGTCAACAGCGCCTACCTTGCCCCCGAGGAGCCGGCGTCGCCGCTTCCCCGCTCCAGCGCGCCCGTCCTTGGAGAGGCGCTCGCGTCGCCCGGCCTGCGCGATGCCCCCGATGCGCCGCGCGCCTGCCTGACGGCAGAGGTGCGCGCCCTGCTCGACCGCGTCGAGCGGCAGTTCGGCCCCGTGAAGACGATATCCACCTGCCGCCCTGGCGCCTTCATCGCCGGGACCGGGCACCCCTCGCGACACGCCAGCGGCAATGCGGTGGATTTCCTGGCCGGCACCCGCAAGGCGGCCATCGTCGAGTGGCTGATCGCCAACCACCGGGACGGCGGTACCATGACGTATGCCGACATGGACCACATCCACATCGACGTCGGTCCCCATTTCGTTTCCATCGCCAACGGCCCCCACTGGTTGAGCTGGCGCGACAGCGCCCGCGACTTTCCCCACCCGCAGCGTCCGGTGAGTCGCGCCAACTGAGGAAGCTGCGGGCCCCCGCCGTCTCCTCGAGCACCCGGGTGACCGTTGCGCCGGAGGTACCGCCGATGTCGGAGGCGGTTCCCGGCTTCGAAGGTGTCGCCTGGATCATGTTCAAGGCCACGGCGAGAACGCCGCCGCAGATTGTTGATAGGCTCCGCGCCGAGCTGGTGCCTATAATGGCAGAGTCAGAGGTGCAGACGTGGATCGTCCAGGGCGGTCTGATCCCGCCGCGCGTCCAGGCGCCCGACGAGCTGCAGCAGCTTTCTCGGCTCGGAGATCGCCCATTGGCGCGATGCCCTGAGCAAGCTCGGCCTGTCTGGATCTCATAAGGCAGGGTCGCAATAGGCCCGTATCGCCTCATCGCAAGGAGCATCAAGATGCAGGAGCGAGTGGTTCGGGAGGTGAAGGAACTGCCCGAGATCACGGTCAAGACCGACACGCGCGACATCCTCGCTCACGCGACCATGCAGGCGGAAGCTTTCGAGGACTACTTTCTCGTCGACATCGACGCGCACGTGACGGAGACCCAGTTTTGGCCGGAGATCATCGAGCGCATCGACAACGACGTGATCCGGCAGATGGGCCAGGCCATGCAGTCCAGGCCGGGCGTCTCAACGGCTCTCCTCAACGCCCAGCCGGGCATGCTCTATCAGAACGTCTATGGGCGCATTCCCCACCAGGTGGCACTGGCCGAGGCGGTCGACGGCAGCGAGTGCCATCACTTCACCGAGCTGGCGCGCCGTTCGATGGATGCGATGGGCCTCGACTACCAGGTGGTGTTTCCCACCCCGATGCTGGTGCTCGGCATGCACCCGCAGGACGACATCGAGGCCGCCGTCGGGCGTGCCTACAACCGCTGGCTGGTTGAGCGGATACTGCCTGATGACGAGCGCATCAAGGGGCTCTTGTATCTGCCCTTCAACACGCCTCAGGCGTGCATCGACATCGTCAAGGACTTCGGCGACGCCAAGGGCGTCATCGGCTTCGCAATCACGGCCAGCCGTAACAAGCCCGTGCATCACGACCAGTACATGCGGCTTTATGCCATGATCGAGGAGCTGGGCAAGCCACTCGCGTTCCACTCGGGCTTCCACTGGGGCGACCCATCGTTCCTGCAGCTCAACCGCTTCATCTCCATGCACGCGCTGTCGTTCGTGCACTACAGCCTCATTCACCTGACCAACTGGGTGATCAACGGGCTGCCCGAGCGCTTCCCGAAGCTCAAGCTGGTGTGGGTCGAAAGCGGCGTGGCCTGGGTGCCCTTCATCATGCAGCGACTCGACCACGAGTTCATGATGCGAGTGTGCGAGGCGCCGCTCTTGAGGCGGCTGCCGAGCGAGTACATCCGAGAGATGTACTTCACCAGTCAGCCGCTGGAGAAGACCAACATGAAGCTGCTGGAGGCCACCCTTCATGCCATGAATGCCGAGACGCAATTGCTGTTCGCCTCCGACTGGCCGCACTGGGATTTCGACCCGCCGAGCTCCATCACCACCATTCCGTTCCTCAGCGAGCAGGCCAAGCGCAACATCCTGGGGCTCAACGCGGCGCGGGTGTTCAACCTGGAGGTCAAGCGCTTGCGGCCGAAAGCGCGCGACGTGCGTGCCGCCGCCACGGCCGCGGAGGCGTGACGTGGCTGGCGGATCGGCCGAGCCCGTCGGCACAGAGTTCGGCGGCTGCGCCGAGGCGCTCGCCGCGATGGCGGAACGCGCGCTGGCGACTGGTGCGGTGTCCCAGATCGCGAGCGGCGACATCGAGCGTGTACTCACCGCAATGATAAAGCTCTACGCGGCCAAAGCCGAGGTCGAGGCGACGCCGCCTCATCCGGTGTCAGCCGACAAGATCACGCCGACCGAGGTCGTCGTGGTCATCAGCGAGATGATGCGCGCGGTCAACCTCAACCTGTTCGACCTGTCCATGTGGTACCGCCGCGCGCGCTGACCTCGGAGGAGCCCATATGCGCGAAGTCGTGATCGGCAAGGCGGATGCATTCCCGGACCCTGGCCGAAAGGTGGTGGAGGTCGATGGCATCGCCGTCGGCGTGTTTCGTCGCAATGGGAGGTTCACGGCCTACGAGAATGTCTGCCCGCACATGGGCGGACCGGTGTGCCGGGGCAAGATCATCGCCCGCGTCGAGGAGCGGATCGCGGACGACAAGACCAGCTTGGGGCTGGCCTTCTCCAAGGATCACGTGAACGTCGTTTGCCCCTGGCACGGCTATGAGTTCGACATCGGCAGCGGTCGGCACCAGGGCAATCCGCGCATGCGGCTCCTTCCCGTCAAGATCGCCGTCGTCGAGGGCGATCTGGTCGTCACTCTGCCGGAGGGCACGCGCGAACGGATCATGCGCAGCCGGCCGGGCCGGGATCGAGATGGGCGTGCGCCGTAGTCTGTTAGACCTAGTCTTGGCATTCGAACGGGGAGACGGGACTGGCGCCGCTTCGGCGGCGACGTTGGCCACATCGGAACCGTGACGCCGCGCTACATCGACGCCGTACCCCGCGATGGCAATCGCGGACGCTCGCTCCACCTTGGCACTTCCAAGTCGTGGCCCACCCGATGTCGAACGACATTGCTTGCAGGCTGCAAGGTCCCCCTGGCAGGGGTCCGCTCGTCGCAGCGCACACCTGCAACATCTCACATTGCTGCATCAAAAACGGTATTGTGATACTGGCACATGGGCGGCCGGGTCTTGCGGCCGCGGCAAAATCCAGGGTGGGATGAGCGAGGCAATGACACGCATGAAAGGTGGGGAGCTGATCGCCGAGTATCTGGTCGCCAACCGGATCCCCTACGTTTTCGGTATCTGCGGACACGGCAATGTGGGCATGCTCGACGCGCTGTATGCTGCGCGCGACCGCATCAAAATGATCTCGCCGCGGCACGAGCAGGTCGCGGCGCACATGGCGGATGCCTACTTTCGCGTGCGGCACGAGCCGGTGGCGACGCTCACCTCCTGCGGGCCGGGCTCGTGCAACATCGTCATGCCGCTGCAGGTGGCGCTCTCGGACAGCTCCGCCCTGCTCGCCATCACCGCCAACGTGCCGACCCAGCAGTTCAACCGCAGCCCGTTCCAGGAGATCAACAAGCACTTCCAGGCCGACTTCCCGAACATCGTCCGCCCGGTGGTGAAGCGCAGCTTCCAGCCGACCCGCGTCGACATGCTGCCGCTGGCCTTGCGGCAGGCGATGACTGCGATGCTGTCGGGGCGTCCGGGGCCGGTGAACGTGGACGTGCCGTTCAACGTCTTCCAGGAGGAGGACGAGGTGGAGGTGCCGCCGGCGGCTCCGCGGCTCGGCACGCAGAGGAGCGGCGCCTCGCCGGAGCAGATGACGGCGGCGCTGGACATCATCCTGAAGGCCGAGCGTCCGGTCCTCTTCATAGGTCACGGTGTGACACTTTCCGAAGCCGGGAAGGAGCTGACCGAGCTCGCCCACCGCCTGCGCGTCCCCGTCATCTCCTCGCCCAACGGCATGGGCTGCCTCGACATGACGGACTCCCTGTCGCTGGGGTTCATCGGCCGCAACGGCGCATACCCGGCCAATCAGGCGGGGCGGCACGCCGACGTGGTGATCGCCGTCGGCGCGCGCTTCGACGACCGCTCCGCCTCGTCGTGGCTCGCCGGCTACTCCTGGAACTTCCCGCACGCCAAGCTCATCCACATCGATGTCGACCCCGACGAGCTCGGCCGCAACTATCCGCCCGATCTGCCCATCCTCGCCGACGCGCGCACCGTCCTGCGTCAGCTTCTTACCGAGCTGGACAGGCGCGCGCCCAAGCGCGAGGGCGCGCTCAGGGCCTGGCATGCCGACATCGAGACCTGGCAGGCTGCGTGGGAGAGGTTCACCCGCCCCAACTTCGACATCCACACCTCGCCGATCCGGCCCGAGCGCATCGTCGCCGACTGCCAGGAGATCCTGCCGCCCGATGCGATCCTCGCCTGCGACGTCGGCGTCAACCACAACTGGTACATGCAGTTCTGGAAGGCGCGCCAGCCGCAGACGATGCTCAACTCGTGGGGTTTCTCCGGCATGGGCTTCGGGGCTGCGGGGGCGCTTGGCGCAAAGCTTGCGGCTCCCGACCGGCCCGTTGTGGCGATTGCGGGCGATGGTTGCTTCAGCATGGTGCCGCACGTGCTCTGCACCGCGGTGGAGTACGACATTCCCGTGGTGTGGGTGATCTGGAACAACTTCGGCTGGGTGTCGATCCGTGACATCCAGCTAGGGCTTTTCGGCGGGCGGGAGCTGGGCACCATGTTCCACGCCGGCGGCAACAGGACGCCCTACAATCCGGACTTCGCCGGCTGGGCCAAGGCGTCCGGAGTCGATGCGCTCACCATCACCAGGTCGGAGGACTTCAAGGGCGCGCTGGAGCACGCCATCAAGGCCAACCGCCCTTTCCTCATCGACGTGCACGTCGACGCCGAGGTGCGGCCGCCCGCGACCGGAACCTGGCAGCTGCCGCCGACGCCCCACAAGGAGCCCGCGTACGGCAATCGCTGGGTGCCGGGCGACCCCGTGTCTCCAAAGTGAAAGGGAGGTGTACCGCGATGACCGGGCGCAAATGGTTCATCCGCAACATCGCCGAGGTGGCATGGCGGCAGTTCCCCGACCACTTCGGCGGCGCGCTGTCGAAGCCGCTGGTGATGCCGGAGACGGCGGGCTCGGGGCACATCGACTATCGAATTTCGATGTATCAGCCGATGGCCTACGTAAAGCCCCACAAGCACAAGGTGCAGGAGCAGGTCTATCACGTGCTCGAAGGCGAAGGGCTGATGGAGATCGACGGCGAGCGTCACGTCGTGCGCAAGCACGACGTGATCTTCCTGCCGCCGGGGATCGAGCATGCGATCTCCAACACCGGGCTCGTCGATCTGGTCTTCCTGGTCGCAACCTCACCGCCGAGCGACGGGTGATGCCTCCCTCTCCCCGCTCGGGAGGAGGGAGCACTAAGGTATCTGCTTCGCGCGCTGCCCGGCGGAGGCCCCCGCAATCCTGCCGAACACGGCGCCGTTCATGAGCCCGGTGCCGCCCGGGTAGTTGAAATAGAACAGGCCGCCGACCAACTCGCCCGCCGCATAGAGCCCGGGAATGACGGCGCCCTCCGTGTCCAGCACGCGGGCGGTCGTGTCGATCTTGAGGCCGCCGAAGGTGAACGTGAGCCCGCACGTCACCGCGTAGGCCTCGAACGGCGGCGTATCGATGGTGCTGGCCCAGTTGGACTTGGGGATCGCCAGCCCCCTGGTGCCGCGGCCGTCCTTGACGTTGGGGTCGAACGGCACCTCGGTCATCACCGCCGCGTTGTAGGCCTTGATCGTCTCGAGCGCCTTGGCGGCATTCACGTCGTCGAGCTTGGCCGTAAGCTCCTCCAGGCTGTCGGCGCGCACCTTGGTGACGCGCTTGATGCGGTACTCGTCGCGCAGCATCGGGATGATCTTGGCGTCAAACACCTGCCAAGCGAACTGCCCCGGCTGCATCAGGATCACGCGCCCGTACTTGGCGTAGGTGTAGTTGCGGAAGTCGGCCCCCTCGTCGACGAAGCGCTCGCCGTTGGCATTGAGCATGATGCCCCAGGGATAGGAGTGCTTCTGGAAGTTGTCGCCGACCTCGAGATCGCCGAACTCCGGCGCATTGCGGTCCCAGCCGACGGCATGCCCGCCCGACCAGTTGCCGGTCGGCATAGCGCCGATGTCGAGCGCCATGCGGATGCCGTCGCCGGTGTTGAAGCGCGTGCCGCGTACCTTGGCGAGCTCCCAGCCGGGTCCCAGATAGCGCGTGCGCATCTCGGCGTTGGCCTGGAAGCCGCCGGCGGCAAGGACCACGCACTTGGCCATCACGTCCACGGTCTTTCCGGCGCGCTTCACCCGCACACCCTTGACGCCGTCGTCGTCGGCGATCAAGGAAACCGCACGGGCCCCGTAGGCGATGGCAACGTTGTTCTTGCGCGCGATGTTGGTCAGCGCCTCCACCAGCCCCGGCCCGCCGCCCCAGGACTCCACCGTCAGCCCGCCCCAGAATTTGAACTTGCCGCCGATCTTGTAGGCTTGGCGGCCCCAGATGGGGACAAAGCGGACGCCCTTGTCGCGCATCCACAGCATTGTGGACCTGCTGCGCGTGACGAGCAGCTCGCACAGGTCGGGGTCGGTGCGATACTCGGTGACGCGTCCCATGTCGTCGAAGAACTTCTCCTCCGGGTAGGTGCCGAAGTCCGACTTGGCGACCTCCTCGTCGGTCAGGTCGGGCATCAGCGCGCGCAGGTCCTCGACGCCGTCGTAGACGCAGCGGAAGGCGCCCGCCGTGAACCGGCTGTTGCCGCCGGCCTCCTCCTCCGGCGCCCGCTCCAGCATCAGCACCGATACCCCGTGCTCCGCCGCCGACAGCGCGGCGCAGAACGCGGCGTTGCCCGCGCCGACAACGACGACGTCAACGGAGGACGGCAAGGCGGTGCTCATGGTTTCCTGTTCCCTTTCTATCCGAGCTGACCCGCGGCGAAGCCGAGCCTGACGACACACTCTTCGGCTGGCTGCGAGCGCATGTAGGAATTGGTGTTGCAGCCGAAGACAGCTGCGCTGGCGCTCGCCTCCATCGTCATTGCCAACACCCGTTCCATCCCTGGCCTTTCCGTCTTAGAGCTGGGTCCGGCCAAGTCAAGGCATTCGATATTGTGAGCTGCCATTTGTCATTCTGGGATGGCCGATGGTACCTTGGGGGCCATTGTCGCCCGGAGGAACGCAGGGTTCTTTTCAACCTCTAGACCAATGTCGCCGCATTGTGGAAGCTTGGCGCCGACGCCGGCCGGTGCCGGCTGTCGCCGTAACCTTGCTGGAGATCACTTGGTGGAGACGCGCACAAAGGCAAAAGCTGCGGAGCGCAAGACGGCTCCGCTCGCCAAGGCCGACGTCAAACGGTCGACCCGTGTCCATCGGTCAGACGCCGGCGACGACGCGAAGGGCGGGCAGCGTGTCGGCGTGCAATCGCTGGGTCGTGCCTTCGGCATACTGGAGGAAGTGGCACGCCACCGCGAAGGCATCGGCCTTGCGGATCTGAGCAAGCGGGTCGGTTTGCACAACTCGACCACCTTCCATCTCGCCAAGACCCTCGTAGCCCTCGGGTACATTCGCCAGGAAGCGGACAGCAGGCGTTACCGCGTCGGCCGGCCGTTGTTCGCGCTCGCTGCAAGCGCACTCGACGAGATCGAGATGGTCAGGTTGGCAACGCCGGTTCTCGAGGAACTGTCGGCCAAGACCGGCGAGAGCGGGCATTTCGCCGTGCGCATGGGCGATGCGATCGTCGTAATCGCGCGCACGAGCGGACCTGGCGCCTTTCAGCTTACCGAACGGGTCGGGGTCGTGCGGCCGGCGCACTGCACGGCCCTTGGCAAGGTGGTTCTCGCTGCGCTGGGCCCCGACCAGCTCGAGCGCTTCCTCGAAAGGGCCGACCTCAAGCCGTCGACCGAGAATTCGATCACCGAGATACCGGCCCTGCTGAGCGAGATCCAGGAGGTCAAGCGCACCGGAATTGCCTACGACGATGGCGAGTTCAACCCGGAGGTGCGCTGTGTCGCCGTACCGGTCAAGGACTTTACGGGTCAGATTGTCGGTGCGATCGGCATCTCCGGCCCGATCTGGCGGCTCTCGATGCAGGCTCTGAAGAGCCGGGCGAAAGCCATTCAGGTGGCGGCCGATCGGCTTTCCCGGGAGTTTGGCGCTGAGAAAGCAGCAAGCCCTCCCGACCTCCCGGGCACCTGACCTCGCACCGGAGCGCATCGCCGTTCTTTGGCGTTGACAGTCGAGGCTCGGCTCCGCCATCATCCGACAATAGAAGAGCGCCTCTCATATGATCGCATAGCGCGGATATGGCGCGGGCGCCGCAACCGGGAGGAGCCAAGCCGTGACCACCAACACCCGCAGAAGCGTGTTGAAGGGCGCTGCCGCGATTGCGGGCGCGAGCGCGCTAGGGCTGCCGATGATCGCCCGTGCTCAGTCGGACAAGATCAGGCTCGGCCACCTCACGCCGCTGACCGGCTTCCTCGGCGCACTCGGCGAGTACGCCGTGATGGGCCTCAGGATCGCCGAGGAGGAGATCAACAAGGCGGGTGGCTTGCTCGGCCGCCAGCTCGAGATCATATCCGAGGATTCCGTCAATCCGGCCACGGCCGCGAGCAAGGCGCAGCGGATGCTGGAGCGGGACGGCGTCGCGCTGCTGCTGGGCGAGATCTCCTCCGCCTCCGCGCTGACGATCGCTCAAGTGGCGGCACGCAACCAGCGCCTGTTCATGAGCATCGGCGCGCGCTCGGACGTGCTGCGCGGCAAGAACTGCAACAAGTTCACGTTCCATACCGACATTCCCAACACCGTCATGGTGAATGCAGTCGGCAAGGCTCTGCTGCGCGACAACATGGTGAAGGGCAAGAAATTCTTCTCCGTCACGGCCGACTATGTGTTCGGCCACGATTTGCTGCGCGCAGCGAAGGCCTTCTTCGCAGCCAACGGCGGCAACTTGATCGGCGACGAGTTGGTAGGCACCGACGTGACCGATTTCAGCCCTTACCTGCTCAAGATCCGTCAGGCCAATCCCGATGTCGTTTGCTCCAATCTTGCCGGCAATCAGGTCACCAATCTGATCAAGCAATACGCGGAGTTCGGACTTCAATATCCGATCGTCGGCTTCAACCTCAATACCGCGGACGCCTGGGCCGCCGGTGAAAGCAACCTGAGCGGCACCTGGCCCACGGTTTGGCACCACGACATCGACACGCCGGGATCGCGGGCGTTCGTCTCCACCTTCACCAACAAGCACGGCAAGCCCCCCGAGAACCACGCCTGGATCGAGTACGTGACCGTCAAGATGCTGGCGCAGGCCATTACGGAGACAAAGTCGACCGACAGCGCCGTGCTGGTCGCTTTCTTCGAAAAGCAGGGAGAGATGGACATCCTCAAAGCGCGCAAAGGCTGGTTCCGCGCCTGGGATCATCAGCTCATGCAGGAGGCCTATCCCTTTACCGTCAAGGCCAAGGGACAAGCCAAGGACAAATGGGATTTCCTCGCTCTGGGGGCTGCCGTCCCGGGCGCGAACGAATCTCTCGAGGTCCTCGCTCCCACCCGCGAGCAGAACCCCTGCCAGATGTAGCGGGCCCGGGTGCGCTGCCGGGGCGCAGCGCGGGCCGAGCACTGCAGCTGTTTCGGAGATGAGGCTTTGCCGCGCCGTCGGCAGTGTCGGAGCGAGAGACCGGGCCCGTGTTCTTGATCGAACAGGTGGTGAATGGCCTCGTGCTCGGGGGCTACTACCTGCTGATCGCTCTGGGCCTTTCGCTGATCTTCAGTGTGGGCGGCGTGGTGAACCTCGCCCACGGCGCCTTCTACGCCTTGGGCGCCTACATCTCGGTCGAGATCGCCAAGCATCTGGGCTTCGGCCCCGCCGTCGTGCTGTCGCCGGTGGCGGTGGCCATGCTCGGCATGCTGTTCGAGCGCTTCATCCTGCGCCGGTTCTATACCTCCGATCCGATCCTGAGCCTGCTTGTCACGTTCGGTCTCGCCATGGTCGCCGAGCAGGCGATCCGGATGCTGTGGGGGGCCGCGCCGCTGTCGGCGTCGATGCCGCAGGCGCTGCGCGGCCCTGTGATCCTCGGCCATTTCCTGTTCTCGCGCTACCGGCTGACACTCCTCGCCATCGTGGTCTTGGCGCTGGTCGGCGTGTGGCTGCTGCTGAACAAGACCTCTTTCGGCCGCGTCGTCCGCGCCGGCATCCAACAACCCGACATGGTTGCGGCACTGGGAATCCGCTTGCAGCCCTACATGACGACCATCGTCATGCTGGGCGTCGGCATAGCGGCCTTGGGGGGCGCACTTTTCGCTCCCATCACCATCGTGCATCCCGCAATGGGTGCCGAGATCATAACCATCGCGTTCGTCGTGGTGGTGATCGGCGGGCTCGGCAGCTTCTGGGGCGTGGTGCTGGCCGCGGTGCTGGTTGGCGTCGTACGCGGCGTCACCATCCATTTCGCCGCGGCTGCGGGAGAAGCCTCTATCTACGTGCTGATGTTCCTGGTCTTGCTGGTCCGCCCGCGCGGCCTGCTCGGAGAACGCATCGAGAGGTTCGAATGACCCCGCTCGGGCGCCTCCTCTCGAGGCATCGCTGGCTGCTCGCGGCTGCCCTTGGCCTTGTCGCCTTGCCGTTTGCCATGCGCCTGCTGGGGTTGACCGTCAATACCGCCTCGATCGTCGTCATCCTGTCCATCGCTGCGATAGGGCTCAACCTGCTCGTGGGGTTTACGGGGCTCACCTCGTTCGGACACGGCGCCTGGTTCGGCATAGGCGCCTACGCCGCTGCACTCATTCAGAAGCATTGGATCCATGGCCAGATTGCGATCCCGATCCTCCTGTCCATGATGTTCGTCGCCGCTTTGTCCGCGATCGTGGGCCTCATCATCCTGCGCCGCCGGGGCGTTTACTTCTCTCTGCTCACTCTGGCGCTCTCGGCCCTCTGCTACTCGATCGCTTTCCGCTGGACCGAGGTAACGGGCGGTGAGGACGGGCTCGGCGGCTTGGTGCGCGGGACGATCGGGCCGGTCAGTCTCGATGAGGCCCTCGCCTACTACACCGTCGTGGCCACGATCGGCCTCGCCGTGCTCTATGCCGTGCTGCGGGTGATCCGCTCGCCGTTTGGCCACGTGCTGGTCGCCATCCGCGAGAACCAGCTGCGCGCCTCGTTCCAGGGCTACCCCATCGAGCGCTACAAGCTCGCCGCCTTTGTGATCTCGGCGGTCGTTACGGGCCTCGCCGGGGCGCTGCTGGGCTTCCAGACCTATCTCGTCTCGGCGGAAGCGGTCTCCGTCGTGTTCTCGGGCGAGCTGCTGGCGATGGTGGTGATCGGCGGGATGCATCACATCCTCGGTCCCACCCTGGGCGTGCTGTTCTACATCCTCTTTCGCGAGTTGTTCTCGATCTGGACCTCGAACTGGCTGCTGTGGTTCGGGCTCGTGTTCGTGGGCTTCGTCCTCTACTCTCCCGACGGCCTCGCTGGCATCTACGCGAAGCTCAGGCGGTGCTGGCGGCCTCCGCCCGAGGAGGCCGCGGCGATGAGCCGGCGCAAAATCCACGAAGGCCTGCCGCTGCCGGCCTTTCTCCGATCGCCCGGGAGCGAGGGGACGGTGCTTGAGGTCGTCGGCGTCTCCAAGAGCTTCGGCGGTATTCGCGCTGTATCGAAGGTGAGCCTCGACGTTCGCGCCAGGGAGATACACGGCCTGATCGGTCCCAATGGCGCCGGCAAGACCACTGCGTTCAACCTTATCTGCGGCCTGTTCCCGCCGACCACGGGCACCATTCGGCTCATGGGTCAACCGATCAACTGGCTTGCCCCGCATCGCATCTGCCAGAAGGGCCTCGCCCGCTCCTTTCAGATCACCAACCTGTTCCGCGGTCTGTCGGTCTACGAGAACCTGCGCTTGTCGCTGCAGGCCCGCCACCCGGCGCGCTTCAATGCCTGGCGCGACATCGACAGCTATCCGGAGATCCACGCCGAGACTGCCGAGCTCGTGCGCTTCCTTGGCCTCGAAGGCATCGAGGATATCGCGGGCGGAAGCCTGTCGTATGGCGGTCAGCGGCTGCTGGATCTGGGGGTGGCGCTCGGGTCAAAGCCGCACATCCTGCTGTTGGACGAGCCATTGGCGGGATTGGCCGCCGCCGAGCGCGAGCGCATCTCGGCCCTGATCAAGGACGTTGCCGCCAGCGTCTCGGTGCTGATCGTCGAGCACGACATCGACCGGGTGCTCGGCTTCTCCCATCGCATCACGGTGATGAACCAGGGTGAAGTGCTGATGGCGGGCACGCCGCAAGAGATACGCACGGACCGGCGCGTGCAGGAAGTCTACACCGGCAAAGGCACACCTCCCGTGGCGCCCCGCGCCCGTGATGCGACATGCGAGAAGCCGATCCTGCGCTTCGAACGGGTCAACGCGTTCTACGGCAAGAGCCACATCCTCAACGACGCGTCCCTCGACGTGCGCGAAGGCGAGATTGTCGCTCTCCTCGGCCGCAACGGCGCCGGCAAATCCACCCTTCTCAAGACGCTGGCCGGTCTGGTTCCGCCAGCTTCGGGCAGGATCGAATTCGGCGACCGCAACATCGCGGGCCTGCCGGCTCCGGAGATCGCACGCCTCGGCATTGGGTACGTGCCCCAGGGCAGGGGGTTGTTCGCCGGCATGACGGTGGCGGAGAACCTTGCGCTGGGTCGGCTCGCGCGTTCGAGCGACGGCAGCAACGGGATCGCCTGGAACCAGGAGGCGATCTTTCAACGGTTTCCGCGCCTGAAAGAGCGGATGGGAGTAGCGGCGGACTACCTTTCGGGCGGCGAGCAGCAGATGCTGGCGGTCGCGCGAGCGCTGTCGGGCAACGTCAAGCTGCTGCTGCTGGACGAGCCGTTCGAGGGCCTGGCACCTGCGGTGGCGCAGGAGCTGTTCCAGGTCTTCGACCGGCTGCGCTCGCAAATGTCGATCGTGATCGTCGAGCACAATCTCGACTTGGTGCTGGCACTGGCCGACCGCGTATTTGCGCTAGAGCGCGGCGCGGTGTTCCATTCGGGACCGTCGGAGCCCCTCCTGAATGATCTGAGCTACCGCAAGCAGATCCTGTGGGTCTGACCGAGCCTCATGCATGAAGCGGGTACCACCTCGCCGTGTCCGTGGTGCTGGTGTCCGAGCGTCGGCAGCGAGTAGGGAGTAGACTGAGGCTCTGTGGAATGCTTACAATTACCCGCTACTCGCTAGTCGCTTCAGGGAGCGCCGGGATGGAATTCCGCATCGCCGACAACTTCACCGCCGCGCTCACCAACCTGACGCGCGACGAGCAGAAGGCGGTCAAGACCTCCGTGTTCGACCTGCAGACCAACCCGGAGCATCCGGGCCTCAAGTGGCACCGCATCGGCGACTCCAAGGACCCGAATTTCTGGTCGTGCCGGGTCAGCCGCGATATCCGCACATCATCGCGTTCCTTGCCGATGACCCTTACGGCGCGCCGCACGCCGTGGCTGCGGAGTAGTGCGAGACACTGACCAGATCGGCCACCGTTTCACGGGCCAAGTCCAACCAAGGTTCATCATCGCCTCCCACCTAGACGTGCCGGGGCACCGCTCTTTGCAGGAAAGGGCGCCGGCGCGGGGACCGTCTGCGGGTCCTGCCGGTAGCCGCTAAAGGCTATGCGCTGCCACCAGAGCGATACAACCTCAGCCCCCGGCTTCGTAGGGGGCTTTCTTGTGCAGGCACTCGGCACGCCGCGAACGGCCGCGCCTCCAGAGGGAGAGCGAGGCCCGGACAGGGTGGGCCGGCCGGGATCGAGAGAGAGCCCGGGGCTCCTTCCGATCCTTTCATCCCGAGGCTTCCATCATGACGACGACCTCCGCCGCCGCGGCTGCCACTGGCGCGTCCTGCGTTCGCCTGCGTCAAGCTCTCGACCATGCAGCCAACCTGTTCCATGCCGTGCAGCTGCTTCTTCGAGATCTCGAACGCGGGCGCCGGATCGATGCCGCCCGGCTCCGCAACGCGATGGACCAGGCATTCGGGGGCAGTGATGCCGATGGCGCCTGGGACTGGAAGAGCGCCTACGACACTTGCGAGGCGGCTCCTGTCCTGTTCCTGCGCAAGTTCGGTGGTGCGATGGCCGCGCGCGCCGCCTCGTGCGATGCCCTGCTGCCGATGCTGGCGAAGGTGGCGGGCCTGCTCCCGACCCACACGCGGCGTTCGGAGGAGAGCGAGACACTCCAGGCTAGACCTAGAAAGCTTCCGGCAGCCGCCCTGCCTTGCGGACATGGCGTCCCCTTTTTCGAGGTCGCCGTATGGAGCCTGCACGAGGCCGCGTCACGCGCGCCCGAGCACCTCCATGGCGGCCGCGACCACCCGCTCAGGCTCGAACCCGAACTTGCGCTGCAGCTCCTTGAGCGGCGCCGACGCGCCGAAGGTCTTCATGCCGATGATGCGGCCCTCGGGACCGACGTAGCGGTCCCATCCCAGCACCGACCCCTGCTCGATGGCGATCCGCGCCTTCACGCCGGGCGGCAGCACCTCAACCCGGTAGGCGGCCGGCTGGTGCTCGAAGATGTCCCAGGACGGCATGGATACGAGGCGCGATCGAACCCCCTGGGACGCCAGGGTTTCATGGGCGTCGACGGCCAGGGAGACCTCGCTCCCCGAGGCGATGAGGATGATCTCGGGCGGGCTGCCGTTGGCGTCCGCCATGACGTAGGCACCGCGTGCGACGCCGGCGGCCGAGGCGTATTTGCTTCGGTCGAAGGTCGGCAGTGGCTGGCGCGAGAGGGCAATGGCGGCCGGCTGGTGGCGCAGCTGCAGGACGTAGCGATAGGCCTCGACGACCTCGTTGGCGTCGCCCGGCCTGAGGACCACCAGGCCCGGAATGGCACGCAGCGAGACGAGGTGCTCGACAGGCTGATGCGTCGGTCCGTCCTCGCCGTCCCCCATGGCGTCGTGGGTGAAGACGAAGATTGCGGGCAGCTCCATGATCGCGGACAGCCGGATCGCCGGCCGGGCATAGTCGCTGAAGACGAGGAAGGTCGCTCCGTAAGCCCGCAGCTTGGAGAGGGACAAGCCATTGACGATCGCCGCCATGGCGTGCTCGCGGATGCCGAAATGCAGGTTGCGGCCTTCGGGTGTCTCGGGCTCGAAGTCTCCCGCACCCTCGAATTTCAGGAGCGTCTTGTTGGAGGTCCCGAGGTCGGCCGAGCCGCCCAGGAACCATGGGATGTTCTGGGCGAGCACGTCGAGCACCTTGCCCGAGGCGTCGCGCCCGGCGATGCCCTTGCGGTCCGGCGGGAAGGTCGGCAGGTTGCGGTCCCATCCTGCTGGCAATTCGCGCCGCTGCATCTGCTGGATCTCAGTGGCGAGCTCAGGGAGCTTCGTCTTGTAGGACAGGAAGCGCTGCTGCCACTGCTTTCGAGCCGCCTCCCCGCGTTTGCCGATGCCGGCAGAGAAGTGCTCGCGCACACCTTCGGGCACGAGGAACTGGGCGTCCTCGGGCCAGCCGTAGGCGCGCTTCACGAGCCGCACCTCGTCCTCACCCAGCGGCTCGCCATGGGCGGCGGCCGTATCGATCTTGTGCGGGGAGCCGTAGCCGATGTGGCTGTCGAGCACGATCAGCGTCGGCCGGCCCTTCGTCTCCCGAAAAGCCGCCAGCGCAGCCTCGATCGTGGACAGATCGTTGGCATCGCCGACGTGCAGCACATTCCAGCCGTAGGCCCGGAAGCGCGCCGCCACATCCTCGGTGAAGGTGATGCGCGTCTTGCCCTCGATGGTGATGTGGTTGTTGTCGTAGACCCAGCACAGGTCGTCGAGAGCGAGGTGGCCCGCGAGCGAGGCGGCTTCCGAGCCGACGCCCTCCATCAGGCAGCCGTCGCCGCAAATGGCGTAGATGTTGTAGTCGAACACCTCGTAACCCGGCTTGTTGTACCGGCTCGCCAACCATTTGCGCGCGATCGCCATGCCGACGCTGGTGGCGATCCCCTGCCCCAGCGGGCCGGTCGTCGTCTCGACGCCCGAGACCCAGTGATACTCCGGATGCCCCGGTGCCTTGCTGTCGAGCTGGCGGAAATGACGGATGTCGTCGAGCGTGACCGATGGCTCGCCCAGCCGCTCGTACTCCGCGTTCACGGCCCGCGTGCCCGTCAGGTACAGGACCGACCAGAGCAGCATCGAGGCGTGGCCGTTGGACAGGACGAAGCGATCGCGATTGGGCCAGATCGGGTCTTGCGGATCGAAGCGCATGACCCGGTTCCACAGCGTGTAGACCAGAGGGGCCAGAGCCATGGGCGTGCCGGGATGGCCGGACTTCGCCTGCTGGACGGCGTCGATGGAAAGGGTGCGGATCGTATCGATCGCCAGCTGATCGAGATCTTGCTTGGCCATGCCGTTTCGGCCTCCGTTGCTGTCCCCCCTCGCTTGTTCAATTCGGATATGGCGTATTCCGCGATCCACTACGACCCGGCGTGCTTCTCGAGGTGTCCGCCAAACTGGTAGCGCATGGCGGACAGCACCTTGTCCGCGAAGTCCGCCTCGCCGCGCGAGCTGAAGCGCTCGTAGAGGGCCGATGACAGCACGTGCGCCGGAACGCCCTCGTCGATCGCCGCCTTGATGGTCCAGCGGCCTTCCCCGGAGTCCGACACCCGCCCGGCGAACTGCGAAAGCTGGGGGTCCTGGATCAAGGCGGCGGCCGAGAGATCGAGCAGCCAGGAGGCGATCACGCTGCCGCGCCGCCAGACCTCGGCGATCTCCGGCAGGTCGAAATCGTACTCGTAGTGCTCGCGGTCGCGGAGCGGCGTGGTCTCCGCATCGACGACGCCTCTCTTCTTGCCGATGTTGGCCGCCTTGAGAACCGCCAGCCCCTCGGCGTAGGCCGCCATCACGCCGTACTCGATGCCGTTATGCACCATCTTGACGAAATGGCCGGCCCCGCTCGGTCCGCAGTGCAGGTAGCCCTGCTCCGATGTTCCGCCGGTGCCGTTGCGCCCCGGCGTGCGCGGGATGTCGCCTCGTCCCGGCGCCAGGGTGGCGAAGACGGGATCGAGGTGCTGCACGGCGTGGGTCTCGCCGCCGATCATCATGCAGTAGCCGCGCTCCAGGCCCCAGACGCCGCCGCTGGTGCCGACGTCGACATAGTGGACGCCCTTGGGGCGCAGCTCCTTCGCGCGCCGGATATCGTCGATGTAGTAGGAGTTGCCGCCGTCGATCAGGATGTCGCCGCGGTCGAGATGTGGCAGCAGGTCAGCGATGGTCTGCTCCACCGCGCCCACCGGCACCATCAGCCAGACCGCGCGCGGCTTGGCAAGCTTCTCGGCGAACTCCGCCAGGGAGCCGGGGCCCACGGCGCCCTCCTTCACCGCCTCGCCGACCGGCTTTTGGGACCGGTTGAACACCACGCACTGATGGCCGCCCTTCAAGAGGCGACGCACCATGTTCGCTCCCATGCGGCCGAGGCCGATCATTCCCAGTTGCATGTGTCAGGGTCCCTTGAGCTTGCGATAGCGCCGGATCAGCGCGTTGGTGGAGCTGTCGTGCTCCAGCTTGGGCTCGCTGGCGCTCTCCAGCTCGGGGATGATGCGCTGGGCGAGCGCCTTGCCCAGCTCCACGCCCCACTGGTCGAACGAGTCGATGTGCCAGATCGTGCCCTGGGTGAAGACGCTGTGCTCGTAGAGGGCGACCAGCCTGCCCAGCGCGGTGGGAGTCAGCTCATCGAGAAGGAGCGTGTTCGACGGGCGGTTGCCCTCGAACAGCCGATGCGGCACCAGCCAGTCCGGCGTTCCGTCCGCCTTGACCTGATCTGCCGTTTTGCCGAAGGCTAGCGCCTCGGTCTGGGCGAAGACGTTGGCCAGCAGCATGTCGTGGTGGCGGCCGAGCGGGTTCAGGGTGCGCACGAAGGCGATGAAATCGCAGGGTATGAGCCGGGTGCCCTGGTGGATCAGCTGGTAGAAGGAGTGCTGGCCGTTGGTCCCGGGCTCGCCCCAGTAGATTGGCCCGGTGTCGTAGTCCACCCGTGCGCCGTCGAGCGTGACGTGCTTGCCGTTGCTCTCCATGGTCAGCTGCTGGAGATAGGCCGGGAAGCGCTTCAGATACTGCTCGTAGGGCAGCACGGCAACGGTCTGCGCGCCGAAGAAATCCGTATACCAGACCGCGAGCAGCCCCATCAGTACCGGCAGGTTGCGCTCGAACGGTGTGGAGCGGAAATGCTCGTCCATCTCGCGGAAGCCGTGCAGCATGGCGCGGAAGTTGTCGGGCCCGACCGCCAGCATGGTCGAGAGGCCGATGGCGGAATCCATGGAATAGCGCCCGCCGACCCAGTCCCAGAAGCCGAACATGTTGTCGGTATCGATGCCGAACTTCGCCACCTCCTTGGCGTTGGTCGAGACCGCTACGAAATGGTTGGCAATGGCGGGCTCCTCGCCGCTCATGCCGGCCAGCAGCCAGCCGCGCGCGGACTGCGCGTTGGTCATCGTCTCGAGCGTGGTGAAGGTTTTGGAGGAGACGATGAACAGCGTCTCCTCGGGATCGAGGTCGCGCACCGCTTCCGCAAGGTCGGTGCCGTCCACGTTGGAGATGAAGCGAAACGTCATGGCGCGGTCGCTGTAGTGCCGCAGCGCCTCGTAGGCCATCACCGGCCCGAGATCGGAGCCGCCGATACCGATATTGATGACGTTGCGGATGCGCCTGCCCGTGTGGCCCTTCCAGGCGCCACTGCGCACGCGATTGGCGAAATCCGCCATCTTGTCCAGGACGGCGTGAACCTCGGGCACGACATTGCGTCCGTCATGCAGGATCGAGGCGCCGCGCGGCGCTCGCAGGGCGACGTGGAGCACCGAGCGGTTTTCCGACACGTTGATCCTGTCGCCGCGGAACATCGCCTCGATGCGCTCCTGCAACCCCGCCTCGCGCGCAAGCTGGAGCAGCAGGCGCAGCGTCTCGTCGGTGATGCAGTTCTTGGAATAGTCGAGATAGATGCCGGCCCCCTCGGCAGCGAGCCTCTCGCCACGCCTGGGGGTCTCCGCGAAGAGCTGCCGCAGATGCAGGCCCTTCATTTTCTCGAAGTGCTTCTCCAATGCCGCCCAAGCCGGGAGCGCGCGCAACATCGTGACCCTCCTTGATTGCCGCTCGGCGGAGTCTGGCGCGCGCTTGCGCTGGCTTGATGTCGTTGCCATTGGGTCAGCTCGCTTTTCTGATCGTGGTGCTCTTGGCCTCGATGCAGCTCATCAGGTCGTTCCAGGACTTGACGAATGACGCGGCACCCTCGTCCTGAAGGCGCGCAGCCAGGACTTTGACGTCGATGCCGGCCTTGGCGAAGTCGGCCAAGACGGTCTCGCTGTCGCCTCCGTCTTGCGCGAGCGGCACTCCGGATGTGCCGTGGTCTGCAAACGCCTTGAGGGTGCCCTCGGGCATCGTGTTGATGGTGAAGGGTGCAGCGAGCGCGTCCACATAGAGCGTGTCGGCGGCCTTGGGGTCCTTGGTGCCGGTGCTGGCGAAGAGGAAGCGCTGGGCGCAGGCGCCGGAGTTGGCGGCGCGCTGGAAGCGCGGCGCGTCGAGCAGCTCGCAATAGGCCTTGTAGGCTCTCTGGGCGACGGCGATGCCGAGGCGGTTGGTCAGCTCGCCCGGGACCTTGCCGCTGACGGCCACGTCCCATCGGCTGACAAACAACGAGGCAACCGAGGCAACGGCCGGGTTCAGCCCCGCCTCGATGCGCCGCTCAACGCCGCGCAGATAGGCGTCGGCCGCTGCCAGATACTGCTCGCGGGAGAACAGCAGCGTGACGTTGATCGGGATGCCGGCAAAGATTGCCGCCTCGATGGCGGGCAGGCCCTCCCTGGTCCCGGGAATCTTGATGAAAAGGTTGGGTTTGCCGCCGCGTTGGTGGAGACTGCGCGCAGCTTCCAGCGTGCGGGCGGTGTCGTGGGCCAGCAGAGGCGAGACCTCGAGCGACACCCAGCCGTCGACCCCGTCGGTCCGCTCGAAGGTCGGACGGAACATGTCCGCGGCCTGCGTCAGGTCCGCCAACGCCAGCTCGAAGAACAGATCCTCGTGCGACCTCGCCGAGGATGCCTTCCCGGCAATGTCGGCGTCATAGTCCGCGCTGTTCTTGATGGCGTGGTCGAAGATCGTGGGATTGGACGTGAGTCCCGTCACCGAGAGCTCGGCAATGTAGCGTTGCAGCGTGCCGCTGCTCAGCAGTGCCCGCGTGACATTGTCGAGCCACAGGCTCTGGCCGAGGTCGTGGAGCGTCGTGGTCGGTTTCATGGCGCAGCCCTCCGGCTGGGGCTGGGGACCAGCGTCCCCAGCCGAGGCAGATCATAGTCAAGGAGGTCGCCGATGCTCTCGATCGTAACGTCGGCGGGGGGGAAGGTTGCGAGCGCCTTCGGGTCGTGCGCGTAGGAGCCCTGACGCGGGAAGACGGTCGTGACGCGGTCGGCCCAGACCTGCTTCACCGCAGCCAGGATGCGGGGCTTGTCGTCCACGAGCACATAATGGTCGGCGGGGTAGCGGCGCTCGACGTCGTCCAGGGCCTGCTCCTTGTGGACATAGATCAGCACGTGTCCGTCCACCGCGTCCCACAGACCCGAGCGCTCCACCTTGCGTGGCTGGAACACGACATCCCCATCGGACAGAATGATGGTGGGGCCGAGAGCGCGCAGCCGTTCCAGGACCGCGATTGCAGCCGGGAACAGCCGCTCGGCGAAGGGATAGTCGATCAGGAAAGACGACATCGACAGCAGCTCCACCTGGCGCGGGTGCTCCGCCCGGTAGCGCTGGAGGGCGCCGAGGTAGTCGCGGTATCCCACCTCCTCGAACAGCTCCTCCAGGAGCTTCCAGTAGCGGACGCGCGAGGCCAAACCGTAGACCTGCTCGAGATGATCCTTCAGGTCCTGCTGAATCCCGTCATTGTCGATCAGCGTGTTGTCCACGTCGACGAGGTAGACTGTGGAATGGGTCAGCGTCATTCGGCAGCTCCCACTCGCCTGCCAGGCAGGGGTTGCCATGAAGGCGGAATTGGCCGCGCTTGGAGCCGTTCATGGAGCGGGCGTGGATGCGCCTTGCAGGGTCAACTGCCGCAAGTCTACGCTCATGGGCGGCTCGGTGTCAGAAAGCGGCATGTACCCTTGAGATGCCCTTCGCTTCTTGCTCCAACTAGCCCCTATTGCGTCAAACTTCGCCAAGTCTCTGGCGTTCCTCTACCGCGGTGCCGAGCTTGGCTCCGATCCGGGCAAGTGTGGCGACAAGCCCATGAGCAAGGTTAAAGCAGCCGGCTGTCATGGTCAGGTCCGCGATCAGGACCCGCCGGGGACAAGCGGGGCTTGGTTTGCGGGCACCAGCCGCCGCGCTGACGCGCACACAACCGCAGCCCTGTTGACCCGACGAAAGGGCAAGCTTTGCCGGTGTTGGGCATGGACGAGGCCGTCCAACGCTGCAAAGGTACTGCGAGCGCAAGGAGAAGCCGCTGATCCTGCTTGAGGAGAACAGCATGTGGGCGCTCGCCAAGGCACTCGCGACGGGTCTTCCCATCGCCTAGCGCTCGTCGGACGGTAATTACTACAATCTTTTGCAGTCCGAGCTGGAGCCCTATCTGAGGTTCCCTTCCGCAATCACCCAGGCCCAGCACGAGCACGTGCCGGAGCTGCCACGGGCCGCGCTGTCGCCGCCTTGCCCAGCTGATTGATGGCCGAGCGATGTCGGCGATCGAGGGCCTTTTGCAGCAGCTTGGATGCGTGGCCCTTCTGCCCGGCTAGAAGCACGGCGCGGCCGTGCAGCTCGTGATCGGTCTCTTTTTGAGCATCGGGGTCGATCTTGATGAGGATCTGACGAAGCTCGGCCGCCGTCAAACACGTGCCAATGATCGAGCAGTGGAAGGAGGTGCTCACCTCCCAGATGCGCCGGCGCCTCGGCGGCGTCCCGGCGACCAGGGGCACTTGGTCCTCAAACAAACGCAGCGGACACGCAACAGGCGGGTATCTCAGCGCAAAGAGGCTCGAGTGCAAGCCTGGCAGCTTTGCTGTCATGCATCGACATATTCATATGAACATAGCGATGTCCAGAAGCAAAATAACGCCGCGCCCGATGGGTCGACCTCCCACCCGGCTCATCGCCGAGTGAGCTCAGCGGCCGCGCCGGGCGACACGCGGATCAGGTGTCGGCTGCGTCCGTATCGGCTTCAGCCTCGGCGGGCATCACGGGGCCGCCGAGGCTGCGCCGGTCGACGGCCACGCTCTTGACGAGGGCGAACACCGCCACGCCGGGAGCCAAGCTCAGCCGCGCCACTGAGTAGCGGGTAAGGCTGGCGATCAGGACCTCGCCATTGCAATCGAGGCGAATCTCGACAATCGGGCCATCGTGAGGACCAATCTCGTTGACGACGCCGGGCAGCACGTTGAGCGCACTCAAATCGGTCGGCGCCGACTTGGCAAGCATCACGTCCTGGGCGCGCACGCGCAGCCTCAGCCGGGCGCCTACCGGCGCATCCAGGCGCGGCACCCGCCAAAGGCCGGCGCGGGAGCGCAACTCGGTGAGCGAGAACGACTCGTCGTGGCCTTCCACCGTTGCCTCGATGACTGCACCGGCCTCGGCGCGGTCTGTCAGTGGGAGAAGGTCGAGGCGATGCATGATCTCTGATGTCGGCCCAACCGCCGCGACCTTGCCTTCGGAGAGAAGCACAACCGTCGTCGCCAGCCGGGTGACCTCGGCGATCGAATGGCTGACATAGATGATGGGGACCTTGCTCCGGTCGCGCAGGCGCTCGATGTAGGGCAGGATCTCGGCCTTGCGCTCCTCGTCGAGGGAGGCGAGCGGCTCGTCCATCAACAGCAGGCGCGGATCGGCGAGCAGGGCACGGCCGATGGCAACGCGCTGCTTCTCGCCGCCGGAGAGGCGGCCGGGACGGCGTTCGAGCAAGGCGCCAACGCCGAGCAGATCGACCACTCGCTCCAGGTCGTCGCCGCGCTTCGCCCGAGGCGCGAACCAGCGGCCGTAGAGCAGGTTCTGGCGCACGGTCAGGTGCGGAAACAGCCGCCCCTCCTGAAAGACGTAGCCGATCCTGCGGCGGTGGCATGGAACAAAGATGTCGCGGGCGGTATCGACCAGCACGTCATCCTCAATGGCGATACGGCCACGCTCGGGCCGGATCAGTCCGGCAATGATGCTGATGATGGAGGTCTTGCCCGATCCCGATCGGCCAAAAAGGGCGATGAGTCCGCCTCCCGTTTCGAAGCGGGCATCGAGCAGGAAGGCGCCCAGCCGATGCTTGATGTCGATGGCCAGAGTCATTCGAGAGTCATTCGAGGGTCATTCGATGTCGAGGCGGCGGTTGGCAAAGCGTGCCATGACCTCGGAGGCCAGCAAGGCGAGCATGGCGATCGCCACCGAGACAAGGGTCAGGCGAAAGGCGCCCACGTCGCCGCCCGGTACCTGGGTAAAGGTGTAGATGGCCGACGGCAGCGTCTGGGTCTCGCCCGGAATGTTCGACACGAAGGTGATGGTAGCACCGAACTCGCCCATGGCCTTGGCGAAGCACAGGATCATGCCGGCGAGAATGCCGGGGACGATGAGCGGCAAGGTGACCGTGGCGAACACCCAGGCGGGATTGGCACCCAGCGTTCCGGCCGCCTGTTCAAGGCGCGCGTCCACCGCCTCGATCGATAGCCTGATCGCCCGCACCATGAGCGGGAAGCCCATCACCCCGCACGCCAGCGCAGCACCCGTCCAGCGGAACGAGAAGACGATGCCGAAATGATCGGCCAGAAAGGCTCCGATGGGCCCACGCCGCCCGAACAGGATGAGCAGGATGTAGCCGGTGACGACGGGGGGCAGGATCAGCGGCATGAGCACGAGGCCGTTGAGCACAGACTGGCCCCAGAAGCGCCCGCGCGCCAACAGCATGGCGATGGCGACGCCGAACGGCAGGCTGGCGAGGGTGGCCACCGTGGCCACCCTCAGGCTGAGCCGAACCGCCGTCCATTCCTCCGGAGTGAGCGTCATCCAGTCCATGGCTGACACACCTCAGCTCAACCGTTGCAGGCAGCGAGCCGACGCGACGAACGCCCACCAGGAGTGCCCATCAGGAGCGCCCGGGGCCCAGCACCATAAATCCCTGAGCTTCGAACAGCGGCTTCGCCTTGTCGGATCTGATGTAGGCGAGGAAGGCTGCCGCATCGGGACTCGCATTCGCCGTCAGCGCGATGGGATAGATGATCGGCGGATGCGTATCTTCCGGGAACGTGCCGATGATCTTCACGCTGCTGTCGGACGCGGCATCGGTCTGGTAGACGATGCCGGCGGGCGCCTCGCCCCGCGAGACCAGCAACAATGCAGCGCGCACGTTCTCGGCTTGCGCGAGCTTGTTGGAAACGCTCGCCCAGACGCCGAGCTTCTCGAGCGCCGCCTTGCCGTACTTGCCGGCCGGGACGCTGTCGACGTTGGCCATCGACAAGCGGCCGTCGCCGAGCACCTTGGCCAAGTCGAATCCGGGCTTGATGTCGATCGGTTGCGCCTTGTCCTTGGGCGCGATCAGCACAATGCGGTTGCCGAGCAGGTTCGAGCGGCTCTCCGGCTTGATCTGGTTCTTCTTTTCCACGTAGTCCATCCAGTCGAGATCGGCCGAGATGAACATCTGCGCCGGCGCGCCCTGCTCTATCTGCTTGGCCAGGGCCGAGCTCGCGGCATAGGAGATCTTCGCGCTCTTCCCCGTCTCCTTCTGCCACTGAGCATTGACGGCATCGAGCGCGTTCTTGAGGCTTGCCGCAGCGAAGACAACCACGTCTCCGCCCTGCGCCCGAGCCGGCGCCTGAGAGCTCCATGGCACCAACAGAGCAACGGCACTCCCCAGAACCCAACGCAACCACACACGTCTGCCCACAGCGACCATCGCGATCCTCCTTGCTCTTTCAGGTGAACGGCAGCTCCACCAATACAAATACACAATCCTCGGCTATATTCCATCAACTATCGCGGGCGGCCGCACGGCTGGTTCGATGCGCCGCCCGGCATCGAGCAGCTGATGGGCGTGCGCGGGCTGAGAGCTTGCGCGAGACGACAAGGGAGTTCTACAAGCTGCTCTAACAGGTCGATCTCACCGCCGCAGTTCGACTCGCTGTTGGCCTCGGCAACCTCGTCAAAGCTGGAGCGATGACATGAAGATCAGCGCGCGCAATGTTCTCAAGGGCAAGATCGTCGAGGTGACCAAGGGTGCCACCACGGCGCACGTGAGGATCGACATCGGCGGCACCGTCGTGACCTCGGCCATCACCAATGCGGCCGTCGACGAGCTGAAGCTGGCTGTGGGCAAGGACGCCTATGCGGTCGTGAAGGCATCCGACGTGATGATAGGCATCGACTGATCCGGGGCGGCTGCCGGCGATGAGTGATCCCTCGCCGTCGGGCTACCACGCGAGCGACGGCGCCGCCTACGATCGGTTCCTGGGGCGGTGGACCGAGCGGCTGGCACCGTTGCTCGTGGACTTCGCTCGGTTACCGGACGATGGCGAGGTGCTCGACGTTGGCTGCGGCACGGGCAACCTGGCAGCGGAGGTTGCGCGACGAGAATCCAATCGTGCCGTGACCGGTGCGGATCTCTCGGAGTCCTATCTCGCTTTCGCCCGCGCACGCCACGGCACGCTCAACGCGCATTTCCAGCATTGCGACGCCGCAGAGCTCCCTTTCGCCAGCGGGAAATTTGGCGCCTCCCTCGCCCAGCTTGTGCTGACGTTTGTGCCCGACCCCAACAAGGTCGTGGCACAGATGGCGCGCGTTACACGACGGGGAGGTGTGGTCGCGGCCGCGGTCTGGGATTTCTGTGGAGGCTTGGTCTACCAGCGGCTCTTCTGGGATACCGCTGCCGCCATCGACCCGTCAGCCGGCCCCGCGAGGGACCGGCTGTTTGCGCACCCCTTGAGCCAGCCGGATGCCTTGGGCGCACTCTGGACGGCCGAGGGCCTGGCCGAGATTGCGGTCGGCTCCCTGACCATGCGCATGGATTTCCGGAGCTTCGCGGACTACTGGGAGCCCCTGCTCGGCGGCCAGGGCCCCGTGGGCGTCTACGTCACGGGGTTGCCGGCCGGACAGCGGGACCGGCTGCGCGCGGCAGTGAGGGATGCATATCTCGCGGGCCGACCCGATGGCCCCCGCTCACTTGCGGCGACGGCCTGGGCTGTCCGGGGTATCATTCCTTGATCCGATCTCGCTGCTGGCTCTCACGTGCGCGGCCGCGCCGCAAACTTTGGTCCGTGGGTACGGCGCGAAGCTGAGGTTAAGTGCCTGAAACGAGGCTCCCAAGGGCCGCCTTTGCCAGCGGGTCGAGGCCGGCGCCGGATGGCGAAGGCCTTGGCGATCTGGTTCGCCATCATGACCAGCTTCTCAGGCTGCATGCTCGATCTCGATCGTGGTCTCGTCCGTGAGGCTCGGCGCCTCTGCCGCCCCGGCGATGCGGTGCGGGTGCGTGAACACCTCGAAGCCGTCGGCGCGCGCCACCGCCACCAGCGTGATGCCGGACCGCTCGGCAGTCTCAAGCGCCAGCGCGGTGGGCGCGGAGATGGCGACCAGGACAGGCGCGCCGGCAACGGCAGCCTTCTGCACCATCTCGACCGACACGCGGCTCGTGAGCAGCACGATGCCCTGGCCGGCTTCGACGCGCTGCCGGTGCAGGCGGCCGATCAGCTTGTCGAAGGCGTTGTGGCGGCCTACGTCCTCGGTCAGGGCCACCAGCCCGCGCGTGCTGGTCCAGAACGCGGCCCCGTGCACAGCGCGCGTGCGCTGGTGCAGCGCCTGCGCGGGTGGGAGCGCCGCGAGGGCGGCGGCGATCTCCGGACGGGCCAACGCTCACGCGCGGACAGGCGGGCACGGCGGCCTCCAGGCTCTCCACGCCGCATAGGCCGCAGCCCGTCGGGCCGGCGATGCGGCGGCGACGCTCGGCGAAGTTGCGGCCGTGGTCGGGGGTCAGCCACAAGCGCAGCTCGATGCCCTTTTGTTGCCGCACCACATCGAGACTCGCGATCTCGCCGGCTGCCGCGACGATGCCCTCGGAGAGACTGAAGCCGACGGCGAAGTCCTCAGGTCTGCAGGCGACGCGGGAGGCGATGCGCATCTAGTCGCCGTCCTTGCCGCCGCGCTGCTCGGCGTCGTGCGGATGAATCTCCAACCGGTCCTCCTCGTGCCACATCACGTTGGCCGTGCGTCGCGTCTGGGCACCGACGTTGTACTGCGACAGGATGCGCCCCGTTGTGAGCAGCAGGGGGTAGCGCGCGCCCGCACGCTCGTCGGTGGGCACATACTCGGTGAGCATGAACTTGCCCTTGCCGCGCGCGAACGCGATGGCGTGCATCACCGGTGAGCCCTGCGGGTTGGCGTCGTTGCAAGGCCACTGCACGGAGCCCAGCTCGTCGAGCTTGGCGTAGCTTGACGCCGGTGAAGGTGGGCGTGAGCCGGGCGATCTCGTCCATGACCTGGCTGGGGTGCGTGTAGCTCCAGTCGAGGCCCACCGCCTGGGCGATGAGCTGGGTGATCTCCCAGTCGGCATAGCCGTTCAGCGGGCTCATGGCGCGGCGCACGGGCTGCATGCGGCGCTCCGCGTTGGTGAAGGTGCCGTCCTTCTCCAGGAAGGTGGAGCCGGGCAGGAACACGTGGGCGTAGTTGGCGGTCTCGTTGAGGAACAGGTCGTGCACCACCACGCACTCCATGGCGGCGAGACCGGCCGAGGCATGGGTGGTGTTGGGGTCGGACGGCAGGATGTCCTCCCCCTGGATGTAGATGGCCTTGAACAAACCGTCGACCGCGGCGTCCAGCATGTTGTTGATGCGCAGGCCGGGCTCGGGGTTCAGCCGGGTGCCCCACAGTGCCTCGAATGTTGCGCGCACCGTCTCATCGCCGACATGGCGGTAGCCCGAGAGCTCGTGCGGGAAGGAGCCCATGTCGCAGGCCCCCTGGACATTGTTCTGGCCCCGCAACGGGTTCACCCCAACACCGGGACGACCGATGTTGCCCGTCGCCATGGCAAGGTTGGCGATCGCCATCAC
>Ga0070699_100000253_pt1 | contig 52568 bp, 39 predicted proteins | sample KBSK1503metaG_FD_65473 | JGI IMG/M metagenome (GOLD analysis project Ga0070699, IMG submission 65473) | Corn, switchgrass and miscanthus rhizosphere microbial communities from Kellogg Biological Station, Michigan, USA - KBS K1-50-3 metaG | ecosystem: Host-associated > Plants > Roots >... | reverse complement strand
TAGGCAGTCCCGCCCTGGAGGCCGGTCATGGTCACCGAGGTCGAGGTCGCGCTGGTCGACAGCGCGTTCTTCGCCGCCGTGCCCGCCATCGCCGTAACCAGGTATCTGGTCACCGGGGACCCGTTGCTCACCGCGTTCCAGCTGACCGTCACTTTGTTCGACCCGCCAACGGTGGTGATCCCGGTCGGCGCCGAGGGCTGGCTGTTGCCGCTGGCCTGGAAGTGGTTGAGGACCTGGGTCGTGCTCAGCGCGCTCGGGTAGATCGAGACCTCGTCCAGGCTTCCAGACAGGTAGTAGCCGCCGTAGAGGTTGCCCAGCATCAGGCCACTTGTGTCGGCCGAACCCAGACTGCTGCTGTAGGCCTGAGGTGTTCCGATCGGCTGCCCGTCCAGGTACATCGTGACCGTGGTGCCATCCCAGGTCGCCGCGACCTGATGCCAGGCGCCGTTGGTGATCGAGTAGGGCGGCGTGAACCCGAGCGAGAAGACCACACCACTGTTGCAGTCCCATCTAGTGATAAAACCGATCTGGTTGGCCGACGTCAGCACGAGGCCGTTGGCCAGGTAGCCACACCCGTTGTAGTGCGCGTAGCTGAGCAGCACCTGATCCCCGGTCGATGTCGTCTTGACCCAGGCCTCATAGGTCCGGGCCGAGGTTCCGCTGGGCAGACCGGTGCCCTGCGAAAACTGCACTCGTCCTGAGGCGAAAGTCGTGGCGGCATCGGTGTCGTTCGCCAGCGCACCCGAAGCTCCCTGCGTGTAACCGCCGCTCGCATAGGCCAGCCTGCCGTTCCCGCTCGAGTCGGCGACCATGGCTGAGGTGTCGTCGAGCCGGTAGTAATACGCCGGCGTGTCGCCCTGGACCGTCGAGGCGTAGGTCGTCGCCGACCCGCTCGGCGTCACCGCCGCCGATGTGCCCGCCGATCCCAAACCGAAGTTGTTCACGGCCTGGACCTGGAACGTGTAGGCAGTCCCGCCCTGGAGGCCGGTCATGGTCACCGAGGTCGAGGTCGCGCTGGTCGACAGCGCGTTCTTCGCCGCCGTGCCCGCCATCGCCGTAACCAGATATCCGGTCACCGGGGACCCGTTGCTCACCGCGTTCCAGCTGACCGTCGCGGCGTTGGTCCCGCCGACTGCGCTGACACCAGTGGGCGCTGAAGGTTGGGTGTTGCCGCTGGCCTGGAAGTGGTTGAGGACCTGGGTCGCGCTCAGCGCGCTCGGGTAGATCGAGACCTCGTCCAGGCTTCCCGACAGGTAGTGGCCGCCGTAGAGGTTGCCCAACATCAGGCCATTACTGTCGGCCGAACCCAGACTTGCGCCGAAGGCCAGGCTTCCGATCGGCTGGCCGTCCAGGTACATGGTGACCGTGGTGCCATCCCAGGTCGCCGCGACCTGATGCCAGGCGCCGTTGGTGATCGAGTAAGGCGGTGTGAACCCAAGCGAGGAGACCACGCCGCTAGCGCAGTCCCATCCGGTGATGAAGCCGATCTGGTTGGCCGACGTCAGCACGAGGCCGTTGGCCAGGTAGCCACACCCGTTGTAGTGCGCGTAGCTGAGCAGCACCTGGTCCCCGGTCGATGTGGTCTTGACCCAGGCCTCATAGGTTCGGGCCGAGGTCCCGCTGGGCAACGAAGTGAAAGATTGGTCCTGGACAGAACCCCCGTTGAAAGTGAAGGCGGTGTCGCCGTCGCCCGGCAGAGCGCCGCCGGCGCCCTGGGTTACGCCGGTCTTGATTGAGGCCGAGTTGGCAAACCCCGACGAATCCATAGCGATGTTGCCTGTGTCGCCAAGCCGGTAATAAGCGACTGGGGCGTTGGCGATCACGGTCGACGAATACGTCGAAGCGGCGCCACCGATCGTGACAAATCCGCTTGATGTTGCCGCCGAGGAGTACCCGAAGCCGCTGCGCGCCTGGATCTGGAAGGCGTACAGGCCGCCGGCGGGTAGGCCCGTGATAGTGGCAGACGTTGCACCGCCTCCGACCGACATCGCGTTCTGTGGTGTGATCCCGCCGGCGTAGGCGGTAATCAGATATGAGGTCACCGGCGCGCCGTTCGGTTGGGACGCACCCCACGAAACCGTGGCCTGGTTAGTCCCCGCCACGGCGGAGGGGTTGACTGGAGCCCCAGGGGCCCCATCGCCTGCGAGCTGGAAGTGATTCGTGACTTGGGCGGCTGAAAGGGCGGTCGGATAGACCGCCACTTCGTCAATGATGCCGGCGAAGAAGGTGCTGCCCGAGCACGAAATCTGGCTGCGGCCGTGCCCGATCCAGATCGGATTGCTCGTCGTGTTGGGAGTCGTTGGCAGCGTGAACGGCTGTGCCGTCAGCGCGGACCATGAGCCGTTGTATAAGTAGCCAGATGTCGTTGAACCGTCCACATAGACCGAGAGTGATGAGCCTGAGAGCGTGACCACCAGGTGGTGGGTCCCGCCATCGTTGAGATGCAGGCCGGGAATGTATACATCGTCATTCCAGAGTCCCACGTAGACTCCCGCGGAATTCACCGGGGCACCGCAGACTCCCCCATCGGCGGTTGTCCCGATATAGAAGGATTGCCCATTCGTACCCGTGCCGCCGCTGTCGAAGAGGACCTGCTGCGCGCTGGAGGATGAGTTGAACCAGAGCTCGACCGTGCGCGCGTGGTCTGCTTGCAGAGCTCCCTGCGTGGCCCCACTTACGTAGCCAGAGCTGCCGTCGAAGCTGGTCGCGGCGTCGCCGATATCGCTTCCGATGAGCCCTGTGGCGCCGTGGGCGTAGGTACCCTGGTAGCTGCCCGCACCGCCATTGCCCGAAGAGTCCGCGGCCACTGCGCCTGTGTCGGACGTCCGGTAGTAGGCCGCGGCCCCGTCAGCGAGCACCGTTGACGCATAGGTGGTTGCGGAGCCGGACGGCGTCACCGAGGATGAGGTCGCCGCAGGACCGGCGCCGAAGCTGTTGGTGGCGACCACCTGAATCGTGTAGGTGGTCCCGCCTTTGAGGCCACTGATGCTTGCAGCCGCCGCGGAGGGACCGAGAGCGATCGACAGGCTAGGCGTCCCGCCGATGTACGCGGTTGCGTTGTAGCCGGTTACGGCAGAGCCGTTTGGCGATGACGCTGTCCACGTTAGGTTCACCTGATTTGCTCCCGAGGTTGCGGAGAGATTGGTTGGAGCGGTTGGACTCCCGACGATGATGGGGACCGAGTACGCTGCGGCTCCGATCCCGGAGCCATTCGAGGCCTGGACCTCGAACACATAGCTCGTGCCGTTGGTGAGTCCACCGACCGAGGTCGAGAAGACAGAGCCTCCGACGGTGACGGGCGTGCCGGCATTGCCATTGATCAGCGGGGTCACCGTGTAGCCGGTGATGGCCGATCCGCCGTTATCGGTGGGGGCACCCCAGCTGACGGTGGCCAGGCCGTTCCCGGGCACCGCGCCGACGTTGGTCGGAGCGGAAGCTGGGCCGACGGGGGTGGCCGCCGGAGACGTAGCAACGAACCCGTTGCCGAATGAGTTCGTGGCATAGACCTGGAACGTGTAAGTGGTTCCGTTGGTGAGCGAGGTTCCGGTGATGAAGTCCGTGATGATGGCGGTGGTGGCGTCCGCACCGACGGTGACTGGGCTGCCTGCGCTGGTGCCCGCGTAAGGCGTGATTACGTAGCCCGTGATGGCTGCGCCGCCGGGATCTGGCGCCGTCCAGGTCACGGTGACCTGGTGATTACCGGGCGTGGCGCCGACAGTGGTCGGAGCCTGCGGCGTCGCTGAGGGCGTCGCTGCGTTCGAGGTTCCCGCCGGCCCAGTACCACCGGAGTTGGTCGCTGTCACCTGGAACGTATAGGTGGTGCCGTTGGTCAACCCGGTGAAGGTCCACGAAGTCGCCGGAGGGTTGCCCGACAGCGTCTTGGTCAGGTTGCCCGGCGACGAGGTGATCGTGTATGAGGTGACCGCCGTGCCTCCGTTCGGCGCCGGCGCCGTCCAGCTCACTGTCACTTGCTGATTGCTCGCGGACGCAGTGATGCCGGTGGGAGCTCCAGGCAGCACTGAGGGGGTGACCGAGTTGGAGGCCGCCGACGCCGGGCCATTCCCGTTGGCGTTGTGGGCGACGACCGTAAAGGTGTAGGCGGTATTGTTGGTCAGCCCAGTGACGGTGACGTTGGTGCCAGCAGGGTTGCCGTTGACGGTGGCCTGAGCGCCACCCGGTGAGGCGGTCGCCGTATAAGAGTCAATAGTCGCGCCGTTGTTGGGAGCAGCCGTCCACGTCAAAGTGGCCTGCTGGTTGCCCGCCGTGGCGACGACGTTGGTCGGCGCTCCCGGCGTCGTCGAAGGGGTGATCGAGTTGGACGGACTCGAGGCCGGACCGCTGCCGGCGGCATTTGTCGCGACGACCGTGAAGGTGTAGGCGGTACCGTTTGTGAGCGGGCTGACAGTCCCCGAGGTCGTCGGGGCGCTCACCGTTGCGCTGAAGTTGTCCGGCGCTGAGGTCACCGTGTAGGAAGTTATCGCCGCGCCTCCGCTGCTCTGCGGAGCGGTCCAGCTGACGGTTGCCTGCGCGTTGCCGGCGGTGGCCGTAACAGCGGTCGGCGCACCAGGGGTGGTGATGGGGATAACTGCGGCCGAGGCGGCTGAGGTCACGCCCGTGCCAAGTGCGTTGGTGGCGATGACGGTGAACGTATATGCCGTCCCGTTGGCCAATCCCGTCACCGTGGCGGTGGTGGCGGCCGGACTGCCGGTGATCGTCGCGCTGGCCCCGCCGGGTGAGGCGGTCGCAACGTATTTGGTGATAGTCGACCCGCCGCTGGGTGCCGCGGTCCAGCTGACGGTCACCTGAGTGTTGCTGGGCACCCCAGTGACGCTGGTCGCGAGACCAGGTGGGGTGTTCCTGTTCCAGGTGTCGGTGAGCGGTCCGCTCGAGTTACGTCCGTCGAAAAGGACGAGGTTGCTGGTGGTGGCGTCCCAGGCCAACACGGCTGTGGAGCGAGCGCCCGGATTGCTGGTTGAGTTTTCCTTGCCCCAGTTGCCGCCATCCCAGCTCCAGGTGTCCGCGAAATAAGAGGTTCCGTTCACGCCCCCGAACAGCATCGTCGTGGAGGTGATCGGGTTGTAAGCCATACCGACCGCCGTCCGTGCCGATGGGGCAACCCACGGCGATTGGATGGTCCAGGCGGTTCCATTCCATAGCCATGTGTCGCCCAGGTAGGCGCTGCCGGTGTAGCCGCCGAAGAGGACGATTTTGCTGTGGCCGGCGTCGTATGCCGCGCCCGCTTTCGCGCGTGCACTCGGAGCAGGTGACGGCGTTAGGGCCTGCCAGGTGGTGCCGTTCCAGCTCCATGTGTCGGCGTAGTAGGTGGTGCCCTTGCTGCCGCCGAAGAGAATGACCGTGCTCGTGGCCGCGTCGTAGGCGATCCCGCCGTCGAGCCTGATGCTCGGGGAAGTAGCCGGCGACAGTTGCGTCCAGGTGCTGCCGTTCCATTTCCACGTGTCGTTGAGGTAGGTCTTACCAGTGAAGCCGCCGAACAGATAAATGAGGCCAGTCGCTGTGTCATACGCAATCCGGGCGCCCCAGCGCGCGGACGGCGACGAGGCTGGGGTGAGCTTGGTCCAGTTGCTCCCGTCCCACGTCCATGTTTCCTGGAGCGCAGCTCCCGAGGAGTTCTCACCGCCGAAGACGACGATCTTGCCGTGGGTTCCATCAGAAGCCGACGCATCGAATGCAGAGGCCACGTCGTAGCGGCCCACCGGCACTGTCGACGGCGACAACGAGGCCCACTGGCCGATGCCGGAAATCGCCGTCGCGCCATCCTGGAAATGAGCCGCGATCCGACCGGCGCTCAGCTGGTTTGCGTAAATGGCGGCCTCGTCAATTCCGCCGGCGAAGGGACGAACGACCTGACTCGAGGAGTTGATGCCAGCACCAAGCGAGAATCGCGCACCTGGGGTTTTAGGCGCGGTCGAGCTGGTCTTGCCTGTCGGCTGCCCATTGACATACCACCTGATGGTCGTGGTGTCTCGCGTCATCACGACGTGATACCAAGCATTGGGTGATGGGAACCCATAGCCAGAGTCCGCAATCACTCCATTGACGATGCCGGTCAGCTCCGAACCATTGGTTGTCAGCGATGTCGCCGACGAGATACCGAAGCCGTAGCCGTTCGAACCGGAAATACCGTTGTAGACGATCGTTCCCGCTTGATTGAGGTTGCTTGGGTTGACCCAGGCCTCCACGCTCCAGCTGGTTGTTACGGTCGTGGGGGCCGAGGGCTCAGTCGCCTCTCCCGTTGATCCGTTGAAGGTTGCCGAAGCGTTCGAGTCGCCCGAGATTGCGCCCGGTTGACCCAGCGTCACACCGCTCGCCGAATAACTGAGGGTGTTGTGATTCGCTGAATCAGTCGCCGCGGTGGCGCCTGTAGCTTCGCCTAATCGCCAGTATCCGGTCGGCGAGTCCGAAAGGATCGACGGCGCATAGTTCGCTGACGCTGAGGCCGGAATGATCGAGGATACAGCGACGCTCAGTGCCACCGAGCTCGTGAGGAGCAGAGCGATTTGACGTCTGAGGAGGCTCCTCACCACGCCCACGCCAACATGGACGTGAATGTCGAGCGATGCCGCGAAGGCGCATACGACCGATCTGAAATCGACGTCTGGGCGCGCGGACACGTAATGGCGAACAAGTCCCTTCCCCCCGAGTCACCGATCCGATTAGGAAATCAGGTTCGCGTCGGCGGCGCCACCATAAGGCGTCAATTAACGTCCGTCAAGTGCATCGCTAAAGCCATACAGGTCTTTACTCGACAGATACCCATATTCAGCCGAACTTCGCTCTCCGCGCAACTCATAAGCAGTGCCGCGAGATCTTTAGACACTCGCGTCATCAAGGATCCGCGATGTCTTCGAACACTTACTTGTCTTTACCTCAAGCGCCAAGTTTTCCTTATAAGGACAGATTTCACCTCGGTCTTAGGAACTCCTACATGACCCCTCACTCAACCGACGTTGTCGCGCCGCCGATACGGATAACCAGCCCTTATCGAAAGCAATGCTGTACCGGACAAAGAAGCGCGCGAGAGCGCTCCGGTTTTCAGAGCCCGCACACGGACGTCACTGTTCCGCAGATGGAGTGACCGATGAGCGAGAAGCGCTCCAGCCCCAGGGCGTCAACGAACGCGACCAAATCGTTACGCGGCGCATTGATTTAGCGCCACGACCATAGAGTGGCGTCACTGCTTCAAGCGATTCCCATCGGCCTCGTGGGCGACCCGTGACCTCTGCCTGTCTTCGTTCACCATCGCGATGGCCTGATCGGCGATGTCATCCCACAAGCTTGGATCGAGAACCATGACATCCTCCTGCCGCGTCAGATGGACCTTGGCCAGGTTTTCGGCGAGGTTGGCTGCACGCTGGCGCTCGCGAGGGGCGAGTGTCTGTGCGCCGGGGTTGCTGTTGACTGCCTTCTGAGCCCGGTCCTTCAGGGTCTCATAGCCGGCGTCGGCGAGGTCCGGGGACAGGACGAGCTTGGTGAATACGAAGCTGATCAGGAAACCCAGGACGGCCGACCCAAGCGCCAGTGTCGTGGCGAAACTTGCGCCGGCCTCAGTGCCTCCGACGGCGGGAGCCAGGAAATTGCCAAGGGCCTGCAGCCGAGACGGAACGGCCACGAGCTGAGTAAGGCCGACACCGACCAGGATCTTGGTCAACCAATCTGACATCTGGTCGAAGCTGGTGTTCAGGACGAGGATTCCGGTGGTCGATGACTGCCCGCTCGAGTGCGGTGCGCCGAACAGCAGGCCGAACAGCAGCCCGATCGCGCTGCCGGCGACGATGATCAGCGCGCCGCCCGCGGCCGCACCAACACCTTTGGTGGCGGCAGCATAGCCTCCGGCGATCAGGAAAAGGAGAAGCACGCCTCCAAACAGCACCGTCAGGATTCGCATGGAGTCGTCGCGATACCCGGGCATTGCTGCACACCTCACAAGAAGCCGGTCGGCACTACGTCGGGACGCGTGGCATGGAAACGTGCAAGCTCGACGGAGCTTCCGCGAGCCCAGTGCTGCGGCCATTATTGCCTCCGTTAAGCCGTTGTCAAGTGTGAACCCGCCCTGGTGTAGAGTAACCACGCAGGGAAGCAACTGTTTGGCGGAGGCGCGCCTGATGGCAGCGGTGCTTGGTTCGTGAGCATCACGTCCTACGACCGGCTCTACGACGCGCTGGCGGACGATCTGCAGCGGCTTCGCATCTCGCGCCGGTTATTCCTGGAGCTCTCTGCGGCGGGCATCCTCGCGGCCATGCTTCCCGGCTGCGGGACAGTCGACCAGATCATCGACGCCGTCAAGCACAGGCGGGTGCGCAAGGACATCAACACCCTTTCGCCCACGGACGACGACATCGTCACCTACAAGCAGGCGGTGGCAGCCATGAAGGCCCTGCCGTCCAGCGACAATCGGAACTGGACCAACCAGGCGTTGATCCACAACGATCACTGCCCGCACGGGAACTGGCTCTTCCTGCCATGGCACCGCGAGTATGTCTATCGCTTCGAAGAAATCTGTCGGGAGCTTACTGGGAGCAAGAAATTCGCTCTTCCGTACTGGAAATGGTCGAGCAATCCTCAGATACCAGCTCCATTCTTCGACACAACCAGCCCCCTGTACGACTCCAACCGCGGCGCCGGTCCGTCTGACATAGTCCCGTCGTCGGCCGTGGCGCCCGCCGTGATCACCGGGATCCTCTCCCAACCGAACTTCCTGCTCTTCGCGAGCGGAAGCATCCCAGCCTCCGCCGGCCAGCGGACCTACTCGGCTTACGATCCGCTCGAGGGCAATCCCCACAACACCGTGCACGGGTTCGTCGAAGGCGATATGGGCGCCTACATGTCGCCGCTCGACGCGATCTTTTGGACCCATCACAATATGGTCGAGCGGCTGTGGGTCGCCTGGAACTTGAGGCTCGGCAATCCCAACACAAGCGACCCCGCCTGGACGAACCGCCAGTTCACTGACTTTTTCGACCGCCGTGGCAACTCTGTCTCCATCACGGTCTCCCAGATGCTTTTGTATCCGTTGCTGGTCTATCGCTATGACAACCTGACATGAGACGTTGAGGTGAGATGAGCAGCATCAACCCCGATCCGACAACTGACGACGCTGCGCGGCAGGTCAAGCGCTTCCTACAGGGTGGCGGCCAGATCTCGCTGAAGGAAATCGAGGCGATCAAGGCTCAGGCTGGCGCACAGGCGACACTCGAGCGGCCGGGAGTCGTCATCTTTCCCACCACTCTCGACCACATCAACACCGCGCTTGCGGGCGTAGCTAGCCGGCGCACCACTATCGAGTTGGAGTTTGCGGGCGTGACCAGCACCGACAGGGTTTCCGCTTCCGTCTTCCTAAACAACCCGGACGTGTCGGTTCGGACGCCGATCGAACACCCTTCGTTTGCCGGCGCGGTCAGCTTCTTCGTTCACATGATGGCCATGGACAGCTCGATGGTCATGCCCGACACCCTGCTCTATGAGATCGACGTTACGGACGTGGTCAAGCGGTTGGGCCGCAACGCAGGCCAGCTGACCGCCTCAGTGGTGCTCCAGGCGCTGCCCAAGGCGTTCGTCCCTAATGGCATCGCGATCAAGTCGTCCACGGTTAGGGTTCTAGACTCGACGGTCAAACGCAGCTCCTGAAAGCCGCACTCCTGCCGGTAATCGTGATTGCACTCGGGTGGTGCGCGCAGCCCGCGACTGCGCCGAAACCGACTCCGGCGGTGACACTGTCCTCCGCGGCACCGGCGGCTCACGTCGTTTTGTCCCTGCCCGGTTCGCAGATCCAGCTGTCGGTGAACAGGATCGAGAACGCCTCCGAGCAGGCCGTCGGTATACATGTGGTCGTGCACGTGTGCCCGGCCCAGGGCGACGCCGGCTTCGATCTGGGCCTGGTCACTCCCTATCCGATCGATCGGACCGGGACTTTCGTGCTCGAGCTGCCGAGCGAAGCTGCGACGAAGCTCAAGTCGTGCGGGGACGCCGCGTCGGTCGACATGACCCTGGTGCCGATCCACGAGACCGAGGCGCTGCGCGAAGGCACGACGATTGTGGCGACGGTCAGGCCGGGTTAGGTCGCGTGGCGTTGCTGCTCATGTGGCCGGTGTGCTCGACTCTCCGGTTCAGCCTGTATCAGCGCGTGCCTGGTTCGGTGTAAGCGTCGTCACAGTCGTCGCCGGAAGTAGGAGAACGTAAGGCCGCAGCACGCAGCACCGCTCGATTTTGCGCTGCACACCTGCAGTCGGTAGTGGTTGGATCGCGGACACTCCCGGGACCACTAGGAGTCAAGTACCCGGTGCCTCTTTCGCCGGACCGTCGAGCAAAAATGTAAGGCTTTGAAAATGGCGCGGATACAGCCAGCAAGCTCGAAACCCTCTGTCGTGCCTACGGCCATGTACACACCTCATGAGGTGGTGGCGGAGGCACGACGCATTATCGAACCGGAGCGCGTTCAGACGGCAGAACCAGCGGAGCATGGTTTCCAGCCGTGGGCCAGCTTCGTCACTCGCGGCAACCTTGAAGCGTTCGCAGCGAAAGTTGATTGGATTCGCGAGAATCTGCACCGATCGACCCGTTAGGGTCGATCGTCCCAGCCTATGTACTTGCTGTGAATAAGAGGTACTTATCGCCACCAAAAAAATACGCCTGCGGTGGCGGCGAATATCGCTTTAGCGAGTCGAGGATCGCCGCGTCTCGACGTTAAGCGATCTCCGTCGCGTCTCCTTCTTCGGAGACGATCTCCGAGTCGAAAGCCGCCTCAGGATGCGTCGCGCCAACTGCCAAACGCCAATGCTTGAGAGCAGCAGCCACATCGCCCCTTCGTTCCAATATCCGCGCGTACGCAGCGTGAACGGCGGCGAGGCGCTCGGCCAGGTCCAGGTTCTCAAGTAGGTTGATGGCCTCAGCGAACAGTGCGTCGGCTGCTTGATGATGGCCTTCGGCGGCGGCGACCGTAGCCAGAATCTGTTTAGCCTCCGACACTGAGGCCACCTCGCCGAGTTGATTCGCGAGCTCCGCAGCTTCTTCCGCTTTGTCTCGTGCACGATCGAGGTCGCGCCGACCAAGGAACAGTTCAGCCTGGGCAAGTAGGATGTGCGCTCGACCCCGCGGCTGTCCGGCTTCGACGAAGATGGCCAACGCTCGGTCAAGATGGGACGCCGCAACTGTGTGCTCGCCCTGTCGGAGCAGTACAAGGCCCAAGTTTGTCTCAGCCCGAGCAACCGACAGGCGATCGTTCAAAGCCTCGTGGATGGCGACAGCTTTGTGTGCGTACCCAGTGGCCAGCTCGAGTTGTCCAAGTCTGCGGTAAGCGATGCTCAGATCGTTGTTCATTTTCGCGAGGCGACCCATGTCCAATAGGCCGACTCCCGCCGCGACCGCTTGCTCATAGGCATCGACCGCTTCGCGCCACTTGTGTTGGGCGACGCAAACGGCGCCAATCCGGCCATAGATGCGAACCAGCGTCCGGGTTGGGGTTGGGTTGACAGATTTCGCCAATGCCAACGCTTGGCGCGCGAGCGCAAGCGCTGATGGGCTCTCCAATAGGTGCTCGACCGCAGCCTGCAAGTTAAGACACTCAGCCAGAAGCAGTTTGTCGTTTGAAGCCTCAAGTATCGAGCGCGCCTCCGTTAGGAGGGGGATGGCTGCGTCCACGGTCGCGGTCTGGAGATGGGCATCAGCGCAGAGCAAGTTGACACGCGCGCGGACGGCTCCGGCGACCAGAGTGCGGCCCAGCTGATGGCCGATTTTCTTGGCCTCCTCGAATCGGCCCTGAGCGACCGCCATTTCGAGGTCATGAAGAACTAGCGAGTCCGTTTGGGCATCCTTCTGGAGCAAGAAGTAGTCCAGGGATTTGCCCGTCCTGTTAGCGATCAGCTTCAAGGTACTAATGCTCGGTCGGCTCTTTCCGGTCTCGACCAGATGAAGGGCGGTGCGAGAAATATCCCCGCGAGCCAACTGCGAGAGGCTCAGCTTTGCATCCCGCCGAGCCTGCCTGACCCGTTCAGGGCGAACATCGATACCGACTCCACGTCGCCTACTTTGCGCCAAGTTCTTCCGTAGAGCATATTCGTGATGTCGGCGGCTCGCTCCATGTTCGCGCTGGAACGGAGTGGGCCGGCTAAGCGGCCCACTCCTGAGGCACGCCTAGCAGCAGGAAGGGAAGTCCGCGGACGTCCCAATCGCCATGGCAAGGAACAGCGCAAGGGCTAGGACCACAGCCAACAACATCAGCCTCATCTCGGTCACCTCCAACTCAGGCCCTCCTTGTGGGGCCGCGAGCGGAGTCAAGGTCTTGCCAGGGATGCTGTCAAGTGGGCGGTATTCATCGACTCGACGCCCTCGGCTGATGGATCGGTTCATATCCACACAATGCTTAACAGTGCTCTTTACAATAGTGCCCCAAGCTGCGATACTGCCTGCGGGCCAGCTAGTTCAGTTTGAGGAGCCAGCCTGTCAGGGAGGTTTGGGGTGCCCGCGCCTACGTGCCACGGCGGAACTCAACCGACTGTGGGCGGCGTCGCCATTGCCTTTCGGTGGCCTACACATCTCCAACGCAAGTGCTCCTTGCGCTCGACTGGGAATTTGGCCAGAACTACCCAGACTCCCTCGGGTTTGCGATTCTCAGGTCGCCTGGCTTGCATCCAGGAGAGAAGGACCGATGTCTTGTGGTATTCCTGTGCATCAGGCTGAGGCCTGCCTACGGGACCTCAGGCTCCTGGCCGAGGTGCGCGAAGACGAAGATATCTCCTTCGACGGCGCTGATCGTGCCGCATCTCTGGCTGAATTCCTGGCCGTTTGCGCGCGTAGCCTGACCACCGAGCCAGGACCCCGCCATGGACAGTTCTCCGATGAGTTCTACCGGGTCCGCGACGTCTTCGTACGCGCCGGCGTCGAAGCGCTGGCCGCGCAGCCATTGCATGCCGGCGAACACTGGTTCCAGATCGGTATCCGTCCGCGGGAAGATTTGTGGCTACGTGGCGAGCTCTGCAGGCAGGTCGCACGCCTCACGCGGCAATTGTTGAGCGACTCAGCCATCGACGATTTCTTCTTCATGAACAAGCCACCTGGGATGAGACTGCGGTTTCGGACCGCAGCTAGGGGAAGCTCGTCGGACCTGGCCGACCTTCTGGATTCGGAGGCGAGGCGCTGGCGTGCGGAAGGGCTGATCGATTACATCGAGCCGGGTGTGTATGAGCCGGAAAGCCAGCTGTTCGGCGGTCCGCGATCGATGTGCTTCGTCCACGCGCTGTTCACGGTGGACTCACTCATTTGGCTGGACTATCACGCTCATCGTGTGGTCGAAAGTGAAGAAATTAGCGCGGCCTGGTTGGTGTCGCTGGCAGTTCTGCGGTCGGTATTCGCAGGTCTCGACATCACCGGATGGGAAGACATCGGGGTGTGGGACCGCGTGCGGGAAATGGCCGGAAGACGGTTGGGAGACGTCAAGTTCTCTCTGCCCATGTACGCGGAGATCGCTGGGCAGATACGCGATGTTTGGTCTCGAAGGGACCAGCTCATCGACGCTCTCGACCCGGCGACCGGGGCGATAGTGGCTCTTCATGACAGTGCCCTACTCACGGGCGCCGCTCGGTGGCGCTCTGGGTTCTTCTGCCAACGAAAGGCTTCTCTGGGGCCGCGTACCGCAGCCGCCTTCTACGTGATTTTCCACTGGAACCGTGCGGCACTTTCCAGCACAGAGCAGGCGCTGTTAGCCGAGTCGCTTTCTGAACGGATACCCGGCGATGTTCGCGGGTGAGGCTCCTATCGGCTGCTCCGGGCTTCTGCGTGTCGCGGGTTTGCCGATCCGGTACTGGCTTGCTGGTGCGAATCCGACCCTGTTTAAGAAGGTGGAGCGCCTTGTTCGCGAGGAGGACGTGCGCCACGCGTACGCGATCCAACTGGCCGAACGCATCGGCCACCAGCTTGTGCCGAATCCAGCCCTCTCTCGAGAGGATCGGGCTTTCGTGCTCGGAATTCGCCGCACCCTGCATCGAGGTGACCTGATAGCGAATGTGTCTCGCGAGCGCCTGCTCAAGCTAAGCGGGTTGTCCGAAGCCGATTTGGGCTTGGTGCACTCAATTGCGGCGATGGTCGATCGAGATCGCCGCATCGCGATGTTGTCCGCGGAGTTTGAGCTGGACCTCGCCCACGAGAAAGATCGATTGTTGCTTCTCTCCGAGCAGATCTATTACGAGTCACGGGTGGCCAGGGCGCTGTTTGCACAACGAGCGCCGGAGGATCAAGGGCCCAAGTCGCAACTTAGCCGGAAATCACGCCAGCACCGCTTCGAGCACGAGTGGCGCCGAATTGCGCGTGCGGCAACGTGGAGCACGCCGAGGGGATGGCTTAGCCACGTCGCCTTGCTCCCCATCGAGACCGCGGCATGGCTGCCTCCGCCGGCGGTCAGTGAGCGGTTCATGGCGCAGTGGACGGAGAACGTTCGCGCCGGCCGTCTGGCACTCGCTGATCCACCGGACGATTGGCCGTCGGCCGAGAGTCGACTCGCCCTGAATCCGCTGGGCTGGGATATGGATGGGCGCTTCGTAAGCGTGGTCCAGGTCGAGAACAACGAGCAAACGCAGGTTTCGGTACGGCACACGTCGTTGGTCGACGGCATCAGCGCGGCGCTTGCCGACGGTGTCCACACGTTCGAGGAGCTCGCGCAGGCGCTCGACTGTATGAATCTGGACGAACTGCTCGCCCTCCGGGGGTTTGTCCGCCACCTCGTTGTTCTTGGGATCCTGCAACCAAGTGCGTCGCCCCAGATCCGGCTGGAACGGCGAGCAACGCCAGGTCAAACCTTTGCTCATCTAGCGAGTGCCGATGGCAGCCCGGGCGGCTGGGTCGACGTGTATCGCTTCGCCGAGATCGGAATATCCGTAGGCATCGCCCGGGAAATGCAGGGAGGTGTGTTGCAAGCGTTGCGAATCCTGAGTCTGACGAGGGAAGACGCGCGCGATCAATTCCGGTCGGCGGTCCCAACGGGCAGCCAATCGTGGCGGGTGAGCGAGATCCTCAGGTCTGAGTTGGCCGCCAGAGATGAGTCCAAATCAGACCGCGAGCATATCGAAACAGTGGATGGCTGGCCTCTTCCAGCCCCATCAACGTCTGGATATAGTTGGCTGCTGTCCAAGATAGTCGAGCAGGGTGGCCACGCCACCGAGTTTGTGATTGATTCGCAATTGCTCGATGAGTGTGGCGCCCCGAACGGCGGGCTGAACTGGCCCGTCGACTGTCTTGTTCGCATACCGGAACAGGGCGCGGGCTTCGCTGCTGTTCTTGACCAGCTCTGGCCGCCTGGCATGCTCGATTCCAGATTCGTAGACACTTTGGTGGACATACATGGGGTGGTCCCTCACGTAGAGGCTTACCGTGCGTTTTTGCGCCGAGTGGAGCAATTGACCGGACTGCTCTTTATGGAGTTGTTAGCACCACCGCTGCAAGATGGGGCAGCCAACGCAGTGCGCCGACCAGTCTATACAAGTGCATGGACCGGTGATCCCCACACAGACACTTATCTACGCCGCGGCCCGGAACCGAGCCGCTACATCCCACTGAGTGCGATCCGGATCAGGCGGATCGAAGGTAGGTTACGTGCCGATCTGGATGGACAGCCGATATGGCCGGTTTATCACGCAACCCGCTCGTTCTCGCCACCGTGGGATCGAATAGCGCACTTACTTATGGCGACGGCGCCGCTTGATTTGCCATGGGATTTCCAACGCACGATCCACTCTCTCACGCAACTCCCGGGACAACCGGTGGTGCCCCGTATTTTGGTGAGCGGGGGCATGATACTTTCGCCGGCCCAGTGGCACATCGGACCAGACCAACTGTGGGAGCGGGGCGCGTCAGCGATTGCGAAAGTCCGCTCCTTGGTGCGGCTGCAAAACCAGTACTCGTTGCCGCGGTGGGTGTATCTCAGTCGCGGCGACGATAATCCACCTATTCCATGCGATCTCGAAAGCATTCACACGATTCGCACGATCGAGCGTTCAACGACAGGCGGCAGACCGATGAACTTGATCGAGATGTTGCCAACGCCCGATCAGTTCCTTGTCATCGATCACGCGCACAGCGGCCGAGATCGTCTTGCCTCTCAGCTGCACCTGCGACTCCCGTGCGACGAGTCGGCGACCGAAATGGCGACTCGCGTGGCCCCAGCTATCCTGGCTGCCCTCGGCCCAACTGAACGGGTGCCGGAGGGGTCCAGAGCGCCGTTGGGGGCTCGCGGTCCACCGGGGCAGCACGAACAACGTGTGACCGATACCAACAACAGAGGAAAGGTGATTAGCCATGAGTGAAACTGGCGACCTGGTACCCAGATCCGAAGTTCGAGCTCTCGCAGAGCGAATCCGAGAGCTCGAGGCGGAGTACGTCCGAATGGTCGGGGTCCTGCCAGGGGGCTTACGAGAAGGTTCGAACTGCACAGACTGTGGCTCGAACTGCACCAACTGTCGGGGAGATCGTTTAATCGACGTTCTTCTACCTGGGGAGCAAGCAGGACTCTCGGGCAGGGAACTGGCCAATCGGTTGGTGGCCTCCCGTGCCAAGTAGTCAGCCGCACATTTAGCGGAGTCGTACGGCAGCGAGGGCCAGGGTTGTTCTAGGCACTGGCCCTCGCCATCGACCCGGTTCAGGAGACGAAATGATGGAAGGCCGTTTCCCCGCCACCGACAGGGTCGTAGGTCTGGCGGGCGATATTCTTGAGAGATACACGGGTGCAGCGCCGGGATCACCGCACATCTATGGTCACGACTCCGGGCCGATGGTACTCGCCTACGTCGCGGACACCGTAGGCGCCATACCCGACCATCTGGCGCGGCGGGTCGCGCGGCGGTGGTTGGATGAAATGCCTGACCGTATCCATTCCTTAGGTGCCTTTGGTGGATTGGGAGGGTTTCTCGCCGGTCTTCGCGCCCTCATCGCCCTTGATCGCGAATTCTCGTCGGTCTCTGATGGCCTGACGGATGAAACCCGCCGTTTGCTGGCGGGGGTGCATTGGCGCACGTCATCGGTAGCGTGGATCGACTACGACCTCTTCCGTGGACCGGCGGGATTTGTGCTCTCGGGCGCCACAAACGAGGGTGCGACGGCGCCATTCGTCCGCGCGGCGCGACATTTGGCGCGGCTGTGCGACGATCCAGGCTTAGAAGGCCTGCGGGCAGGCACCGAGATCAGTCCGCGCAGTGCATTCAACATCGGCCGAATCAACACCGGCATGGGACACGGCGTCGCAGGCGTGGCATCCGCGCTGCGGCATGCGGCAGAGACTCTTGATGACGGCAGCGACTACCGGCCAGCACTCAAGCGCGCATGTGATTGGCTTGTCGAGGAAGCCTATCTCGCTGAGGGCGGTTTCATTACTTGGCCCCCGGTGGGGCGCGACGGCGCGAGGGCCGGTGCTGTCGCCGACCGTCGGCAGGCGTGGTGCTACGGCACGCCCGGTGTGGCCTGGGCACTATGGGACGCCGGTAGAGTATTGCAAGATTCGTCGCTCCAGATCCTTGGCGAGGAAGCGATGCGATCATTCTGCCGCGTATTCGATGCCGCCTACCACTTCGACAGAGACGCCATCAGCGAAGAGCTTGGGATCTGCCACGGCGCGGCCGGAACGCTCGCCGTTGCCGACGCGTTCGCGCGCCACGCTAGTTTGCGCGAGGCAGCGTCGCTTCGCGACTACCTCGACCGGTACCTGCTGGATCGGGTCGACCACATAGCCGACGTCGCGAGAACCGACATGACAATGCTCGGCGGAGCCGGGGGTATCGTTTCCGTCATGTTGACCGTGCACGGGGGCGCGCGAAGTTGGCTCTGCCAAATCGCGCTTCGCTGAGCTTCTCCTTGAAGGCCCTTCGTGCTCGTCTGCCTCGTCGGATTCGTTAGAGGTGTCGATAGTCTCGTCCGTCCATACTTGCATCTCAACCGGTTCGTAGGGGAACGGACTTAGCGCGCTTCGCCATCATATCAGGGCTCTACCCGCACTCCGGATAGTGGTGACATCAGTCTGCGAAACTCGTCCGCAGACGACATGTCAGCTCCGGACACCCAAACCGCGCCTGCCTCCACACAATTCGCCACTGGCCGGTGGAATCCGATTGACGGCAGGCGAGGCCTCAGGAGCACTCTGGCGAGGATCCCCTGCCTCAGGATTACAGATGACTACCCCAGTGTCGATCCACGGTCCCACCCAACCAAAAACCGGCCTGAAGAAGTAGATGGGTGTCAGTGAGGGTTCGGTCGCGCACGTGTGGTCTTGGCGATGAAGGCGAGCACGTCGTAGCGCGCCATCGGGACGATCGTTTCCCACATGGCCTCTGGGCCTTCAAAGAACGCCCCGATCTCCCGCGTGAGTTGTGGTTCCCGGAACAATGGGGCCACGTCGTCGTCCACGCGCCGGAGGTCTACCATGAACACGGGGATGCCGGTCCGCGACAAAACTGCATCGAGAGCCGCGTCTGATGGCGGTCCGATCGTGACCTCGCGCAGGGGACCGCTGCTGCCACCTTCCCTGTCGACCGCTTGGAACGCTCCCTCGCCAAAGGCGAATCCGACAACGACGAGCTCGGTATCGAACCTCCGTGCGAGATGCATGCCCATCGTCTCTACCGTCCCATCGAAGAGCCCTCGCGGGTCGCGCGCTACGTGTGCGTTGTGAGCCCAGACCACCATCTTGGATCTCGGGCGCTCATTGTGCAGGATCCATGCGACGTTCTTGGCCATCGCCCTATCGCGGACCATGAACCGTGTCCTTTTGTCGTCACCGGCTCGACGATGCTCATCGACTTGGCGCAAGACGCGGGCGTGTTGGCAAGCGTAACGCCACTTCTGCAGTGTGGATCGGGTGACATAGGTTCGCTCCTCCGCGAGTAGTCGCGTGGCCAGTTCTTGCACAGTACGGTGGAGCGCTTCCACCATCGCTTCGGACATGATGCGGTAATCCAGATCGTCATCCTCGAATAGTGCCAATCGCGGAAGGATTTCAGCGGCAAAAAAAGGATCCACTCGGGCGAGATACCTCTCGAGAGTAGCCGCCGCAACCGCTGTGAATTGCGCGTCGAAACCAGAGAACGTAACCTTGGTCTTGTGTCTGCTGTGCATGTTGTACCGTCGCATCCACAGGATCAGGTCGAGCACCTCTTGGGTGTCCCACGTCCAGAAATGTAGCCCGGCCAAGACCTTGGCCGGATCGCCCCGCCCATGCAAGACATAGTCGTTGACCGCTAGACACTCGGGCCAGTTGGCCTCGATCGCGAAGGTTGTAAAGCCCATCTCGGTTACGAGGAATTCCAGGAGACGATGTTTGACTTGAAAGAACTCGCGAGTGCCATGTGTGGCTTCGCCCAGGGCCACGATGCGCGCGCTACCAATGACTGGCTTTAGCGGCAAGAGATCAGCGAATCCACAGCCGGCCTCAACAGTTGTCAAGGGGATTGCGTGCGACCGTAGCCAGTAAACAAGGTTCTGCTGTCGACTGGGGGGAGTCTCCATGGAAGATCTCTATCACTCCGCGATGTGATCCGCAACCAGAAGTCGGCTGACCTAGCCGGCGAAAGGTGAGTCGTTCCAGATGTGTTCCTCAGGGTACTGGGAGGCCAGTCGGCCGACCGGGTGTGGGGTTCGAATATCACGCAACCTGACCCCTGCCCCGGGCGACAACGACAAGTGTGACGACCATTCCGGTGTTAAGCAGCAGATTGCAATCTCGGCACTACGACCAGCGTTGCTGCTTCAACCCAACCCGCCTGATATTGACGTTCACGGCCGCGTCCCGGCTCAGGCGCCGGTGATGCCCTCAATCAGCGTTTCGGGATCCACTGCTGCGATCGTGATAGAGGTTCCCGCATTGATAACCGACAAGTACCGATCCTGAGTGTAGGTGTCGTTGATTTGCACGGTTTGACCATTGAATAGTGTTGCCTTAACCACCCACTGTCCGCGGGGTACCGGTCGCACCAAGCGATCACCCCACTTAAGATCGAGCATTTCTGTCGCGGGCATCGTCTTGTGCGTTGGTGTCTCCTCGTTGATCGTCACTGCAAAAGTCACATCACCTGATCCCACGCTCACGATGCCAGGGATGCACGGACTGCCCGGATCGGTTTCGACCTTGAGGGAGGCCGTCGTCTGGTAAATGGCGGGCGTTAGATGGACATTGTTCGGGAATTTCAGCACCGCGTAGACCGGGGAATAGGACGCAGGGATCCATGCGTAGTTAGCGTCATGCGGGAAAGGTAGCGTGTCCACGTGAGTAAGACAGTCGTGGTACGAGTCGTAGTGGTAGAAGCCGGTCGCGTCCGGAAATCGCCGGCTATTTGTTGCGACGCCGTCCACGGGTTGCTGAGTATCCAGTTCGACGCTTGTGGCAGGTCTACTGGGCAGGACAGACACCTGCAATTCGAAAACGCCAGGGTGAATAGATTTGAATATGTGACCCGTCTCATATGGCACGTCAAGCTCAAGGGGGGTCCGGGCAATCTTGCCTGGAGTTGGAACGGCGAACGCGCTGCCAGGAACCTGGAATTCCAACGTGGTCGTTTCCTTGTCCGTTGGCTGAATGTCCTGCCCATTGACCTTCAGCTTCGGCGCCAGGTTTTGATGGAAGGCCCAGTAGAAGTTTCCCTTAACGATCAGGTTGACCGAGTAGCCAGGTGCTCCAATCACATCGGCGCCGACGAACTGTGGAAAGTGCGTCCTTACTTGCGGATTATGATTTGCGAACGGGAGCTGATTGATGATGATTTGAGCCTCTTCTGTAAGCGCTTCGAGCACCTGAAGAACGTCCGTCTTCAGCTTGCCGACGAGGTCCATTGTCTCGTTCACCGCGCTCCGAACAGAGTCGCTGACGTTGTCAATCGTCTTGTTTAGGTCGTCGGCGAACGCGGATTCCTCATTCGCGATTGCGTCGCCCACGGCTCCCGCCGCCGCAAGCAACACAAAGTCGCCACTGGCCGCAGCGTTGCTGGCGATCGCTGTAACGTCGTTGGCTAGGCCGTCAAGGATCGTCTCAACGGTTGCGGTAACGGGATTCGGACTGCAGGCCGCGGCAATATTCGCGGTGGTAGCAAGGATCAACACCAAAAGAACGGCGCCTGATCGAGGAAAACCACGGCATCGGGACCTCACTGCTCGACTCGACAAGTGTCCATGGGTCCAAAGCTGATGTCAAGTAGGTGTCAAGGGATGAGGGAGCGTCAAGCACGGGAATGAGCATTGCCGAGATTCGGCCCAGGCGTCGACCTCAGGATGATGGGCGACATTGGCCGAGAGAGCTCCGCCGCCGCGGGGATCACGCATCTTACTGCGGTCTGCAATCTGAGCTCGGTGAGGGTGGTCGTCGTCGAGGGTGATTCCGGCGGATGCCGCCTGGGGGCGCTACACGACTTCGGTGAAGGTCCTGCGGCCAGAAGGATGGGCACAAATGTCGCCTCCGAGATCCGAACTCGTCCCCCGATCAGCTGATCGTCGATTATCGTTTAGGGAATCAAGCTTCGATCCCGATGCCAGGTGAATCGCGCTGAGCTACACCATGCTGGAATTCGCAGCTATGACCTCATAACGGAATGCAGTCACGCGTGAACCATCTCCGTGCCTCGTCAACGACTTCATGGGCTCGCAGCCACCTGCCGCTTAGGGTGCCAGCATTCACCGTGCCTGTCCTTCTCTTAGCGATTGCCGCGATCGGGTTCGCGGGCGCCTACTTCCTGTTTCCCCAACGCTTGCCGATACATGCCCCGCCGCCGCTTAACGTTATCGTCGAATCTGATCAACTCAACAACGCAAGCATCAACATCCAGAGCATTCGCCTTTCGGTTTCCACAAGTTCAATCAACCGACATAATTATTCGGTTGCATGGGATGCCACAATTGCTGCCCCGCGCACCTGGCTGCCTACCAACTTGCCTCTCGTTGTTGCTTTCACTCTCCCAGCCAGAGCCTCCATTTCGGGATGTCCCAACTCAGCTGCTTGCTGGGGCAGCCCCGATACAAATGCATTGACACCGGCCGGCCAACCGGTCAATTACACGTCTACCGAATTCGTCGCCATCGATCGGTGGAAGCTCCTACTTCATCAACCCACCGGACCACCACCCCCGCCCGTGCTGTACCGGGCCAGCATCCATCTCGAAGTCAAGGCAGATGGCTTCGCGTTCGTGGAGAACGGTGCCGAGTTGGAGGGCGAACTCCCGGCTGTGACGGGCGTGCCTCAGTCGACATTCATGGGCGTGTTCTACGCTTTCGATCAGGCATCTTCGTTCGATTGGATGGGCGGTCCGCTTCCCACCGCAATCAGTGAGGGCACGATCGAGTGGGATGAAACGCCGACCTCGACATTGCAGGCCATCCCAGTTTCCGCCGCGAACCGAGCCGCCCAGTTGGGCGATTCGAATCGAACCTTCGCCGCTGGAGTACTCTCCGGCATTGCCGGTGGTGCTCTTGTCGGTTTCTTGCAAGAACTTCTCCACGTTCACCCGCAGGTGGTCGGCAGTCCCACCGTGGCTGATGCGCAGACCCGATCCAAGCGAAGGCCGCAGATAGCCAGTCCGCGCGAGCGTAACTCGAAGGCTGAACCTGCCTCCAGTACCCAGGAAGACTAGGAGGGCAATTTCACCACTTGGCCGGCGAACGTTCATGCTGGCGTCGCGAGACCGCTGCCATGCTCGCGGCAATCGTCTCGTTATCACAACCATTGCAGTTGGCCTTGGCGCCTTCCCCCCAACATAAGAAGACTCGCGAGACCGTGAACGCCACACTTCCCATTTTTCGTTTGTAAAGGCCAACCAGGTCACAAGGGGTCACGGTGACTCCGTTCTGGGCGTCCTGAGGCTTCTCAGCGCGTACCCTTTTTTGGGACACCGGTGTCGGGGGTCAGATCAAGATCGTTAACCCGCTAAGGTCACCTGGTAAGACTTCGGTGGCGAAACGCATTGCGGGACGTCGACATGTGAATTCAGGAGATAGCGTTGCCCGATGACACCATTGAACGTGAATGCGAAGTTTCCGCTCGCGCGACTGGTTGTGACACTTCCCGCTATTCGGCCGTGGCCGGAGACAGAAACGCGGTACAGGCCGGGGTGCTGTAGTTTGGCCGTTACCTCATCAGTGGGGCGCTCGATTTGGTCGACTACTAGCCAATTGCTGTACGCCTGCTGGCCGCCGTCACTGATGGTTACGTGAAGTTCCTCGGAAACAATGCACGAGTCGGCCACAGTGTCCTGAAGATCAAAGAGTATGGATCGGTTGAATCGCTCCTGAAGAATGGGGCCTCCGACAGTAATCGCCCCCGACACAATCGCACTGATTAATGCCGCTGTCAGGGGGTGCAAGCCCAAGCCGCTGAATTGGGACCACAGCGACGACCAGAATCCACCAGACGAGTTGACAGCCATCGTTGTCCTCCAAAGTCCGAAGGTTCACTACCGGGCCATTCTGGACGGCCAGAGCGCTGGGCTGGCGATTGGCAATCGTCGATGGGTATAGAAGGCGCGCGCGTGAAGGCGCTCGGATTTCCAAAGCCCGCAAACGGTTTTGAAGACCGCGGGCCCGGCGTCCGTCACCGTCTACTGTTGTCCGCCCGCGCTCAAACATGCAGGTCAGGATTCCGCGGCTGTCCACCAACGCCCACTGTCGTCCGCCGACTTGGCTGTCATCTTGGCTGTCAGTTCAGCAGGGCCTCACGGTCCCGAACCCTGCGTACGTCGTGACCCCCCGTGTCCATGCGGTTCCTGCAGTGTCCTCCTGTACCTAATTTCACCCACCTTTGTGTCCGCTGGTGTCCTCCTGTGTCCTCCATGTTCCGCGAATGCGTGACATTTCTGTGACACGGTTTGCAGGAAGCGTTGAAAGCCGTATGGACTCAAGCCCCATCCGGTCGGCTCCAAGGCACAGCCGGATTTCGAAGACTGGCGTCGCTCAGCCGAGTTCTTGGGCGAGCCCAATGAGTAGGCGCTCGGGCCCCCGGATGTAGCAGAGCCGATACGCGTCCTTGTACTGGACCACTTCGCTGCTGACGAGCTCGGCGCCGTATTTGCGGAGCCGGGCGAGTGTCTCATCGATGTCGTCAACGGCAAACATCACGCGCAAGTAGCCGAGGGCGTTCACCGGGGCGTTCCGGTGATCGGCGACCACAGGCGGCGCGAGAAAGTGCGAGAGCTCGAGGCGGCTGTGGCCGTCCGGTGTGCGCATCATGGCAGTCTCGACGCGCTGGTTGCCGAGTCCAGTGACTCGCCCCGACCACTCTCCTTCGATCAAGGCCCGCCCTTCGAGCTCGAGGCCGAGCTCGCGAAAGAACTCAATCGTCGCTGCGAGGTCCTCGACAACGATACCGACGTTGTCCATCCGTTTAACTGCCATGCGCCCAATCTAACGCCGCCTAGCTCCGGTGTGCTTAAAGGAGTCGAGGTGGCCGCGATCTCCTAGCGTTAAGGCTCCGGGTTTGGAACAACATCACTTTTGAAGGCAGCACCGACTTTGGCGAGACACCAACCAGGCTTCCACGAGTATCTATACCTTCGACTCGGCCCTCGAGGCCGCGGTCGCTGGGCGAGGTTTTTCTTGCATCCCTTCACGGCTGCTTCCTTCGCCGAGTTCTGGCGTCGCTGGAATCCCGTCTACGGATACTTCCTGGCGTACTACGTCTACCGACCGTCAGCCCGGCACCTCCCACGACCGGCAGCGGTCATGGCGACCTTCTTGTTCGCGGGACTGGTCCTGCACGACCTGCCGGCATGGATCGTCACACGTCGCATCCTTCCGCCCGGGGGAACCATCGCCTTCACGCTTTTCGGAGCCGGTCTGGTGGCGAGCCAGCAAGCCGGGATGAACCTGTCGACCAGGCCGCGTGCCGTGCGCGTCGCGGTCAATGTGACGTACATAGTCACGTGCACAGGATTGATGCTCGTGATCGCACGACGTCTTGCCACAACCTGAGCTGACGGTGGACATTGCTCTGGGCGGGCGGCGCTCCCGGGAGCGTCGAGGCCACGATAGCCCGACCAGTCCGATCGCTAATACCGCGTGGAAATCACAGCTACGTGATTAGCGCAGCTGCTTCCGAACAGGTTTGGAGCGAGGTCGTCGAGCGCCGCCCGGGCCCTTAGGCTGGCTTGCACGAGTCGGCGCTGGTAACAAGGTTCGATGGTCCGAGCGATCTGCAAACGTCGCGCCTTGCTCCTGCCTCGTCGCCTCCGCCACCTCTAGAAGGCGCTCCAGGTGCTTGCGGAGTTGGCGATATGCCCGCTGCCCCAGCGCCTGGGCCCACTTTTCCTCTGTGTCCCGGAGTGCTCGGCGTGCAACCTGATCTAGAAGCGCTCCGCGCTCGGTGAATCGGATGATCCATGCTCGGCCATCGCTCGGATCGCGCTTCCTGTAAACGTAGCCGTGCTTCTCCAGATATGAGATGAGCTCGGTCATCGTTTGTTTGGAGAGTTGTGCTTGCCGGGCCAGCTCCCCAATACGAGCACCCGAGTCGGGCAGCCAGGCAAAGACGTTCATGTGTGAGATCCGGAAGTCGTCGAATCCGGCTTCTTCTATAGCCCGCTGAATGTGCAGGCGCATGGCGAGCGCCGGTCGCAGCAGCAGCCGGTTGAGCAGTCTCGGGGCAGGATTGGACCGGGTCACATATTTAGTCTGGTAGCCGTACAATCTGAATTGGTCTGAGATCCGTACGACCTACCTCGAGGCTAGGGGGACGTTTACCAGCCGGTGAGCGATGGAGGAGCAACCGAGGATGCACCTGAACTACCTTGCCATCATCGTCGCGGCCGTTGCCGTTTTCGTATTCGCAGCCGGCTATTACATCGTGCTCGCCCGGCAGCGAGCAAAGCTGAGTCCCGCCGCCGCTGGCAGGTCAAGACCCCCCGCCTGGCTGATGGGCCTCGAACTGTTGAAGAGTCTCGTTGTGGCCGCGGTTGTTGCCGGCTTGGTCGCTCTCGCGGGGATTGCAGACGTGGGCAGCGCGTTGAAGCTTGCATTGGCCCTCTGGGTGGCATTTCCGGTCGTACTTCTTGTCGGCTCGGTCACCCAGGAGAACGTGCCCTGGAAGCTCGGGGCGATCCACTCAGGCGATTGGCTGGCGAAGCTGGTCATCATCAGCGTCATCGTCACCATCTGGCACTAAGGTCTCCTGCCCAGCGCAATCCGGGATATCCACCCGAACCAACAAGGAGGCTTGACGCCCGATGCCAAAGGCTGCTGGGGTTTCTGGATCCGACCCCCGCAGGGGTATTCCGCCAACGATGAAGCCGACGATAGAAGCGGCGCGTCGTGTGGTTAGGGCCGCCGCCAAGAATGCTTCCGAAATAATGAGCGCATGTGGCGTGGCCAAGTCAACTGCATCAATGATCCGGTCGGGTCAGCTCGTGCCCACTCTCAAACACTGGACCGCGCTTGAGAAAGCTGGCCGACACAATGCCTGATCCCCTCCTCGTTTTCGCCAAATAGTCGTGGCCTCCGACGTCGACGGAGCGATCCAAGAGGTTCGCAATGCGATCTTGCGTATGCCCGATGGGCTGGCTGCGCCACAAATCCCATTCTTTATGCAGTGGAGCACGACTGGCCGCCACTATCTCAACGAGGTGGGTAACCGATCTAGCCAACACTCTTGAGGCGGCAGAGCTTGGCCTGGCATCGGCCGAACATGCCGGGCTCGGCACGACCGGCGCACATGACCTTGAGCCGGCACTTTGGCGTATCGACTCAGCGGTAGACAGGCTGCTGAAGATCCTTGCCCTGACCCTGGCGTCAAAGTCCTTGCGCTGAACAAGGCGAAGAACGGCGTCCAGTTCAAACTGAATGTTGCACACGTTCTAGCGCGCCTCAGCGCCTTGGGTACCACCGATCCGCATGCCGCGGCTCTGCTGGATACCCTTGATCAGTTAAACGACCACCCGGCACGGATGCTTCGGAATGAGGTGAGCCACTCCTTGTCGCCCGTCGGACAGCTCACACCACTGAGTCACTTCGCACTTGTTTATTTCCAAGGTGCCTTCAGGCAATTGCCACAGGCGCAGATGCTCTATACGGAGTCTGTGCCACTTGGTATGGACATGTCGCCAGAGGCAATTTGGTCGCGCCTGATCGCGACGACGAGAGATGCATTCCGACTATTAGTCGCGGCGATAAATCAGACTGCGGTGGTCATTGAACGCGCCGGGCGGCTTGAGCCGCCAGTTGTCGTCTACTATGACCTAGACTCAAGAATTGCTTCGTTCTAGCTCCGCTCAACGCAGCAGGGCTAAGCCGGCAGCGCAGATGGGTGGTCGACAGCTCGGACCCAAAGCCACCACTTCCGCGATCCACGCAAACGGGACAGACCGGCATTGTCTTTGATATTCCGCCAGTCTGCGGCAAACGCGCGACTCGAAAACACCGCAGTTGGATCACGCGAGTACCCCTTGGTTCTGCCCAAGCGGCTACTCGCTCTTGAATCGCGTCCTGAAGCGGCCTGGGTGGAATGGGCAGCGGGAGCCGACGAAAGTCTCCGACGTTCACGCCTTGCAGAGCAACGCCTCTGGTTTCACGGTTGAGCCACCGTTGAGGCCATCGTGACCGCAACGCGGTCACCACGTAGTCCCTATTGAACTCTCGGCGTAGGCTGAGGCGAACTAGGTGTTGGGTGATATTCGCACCCTCAAGCTCAGGAGGAACGACCGCTACCTTGCCGATAGTGCCGTCCTTTGAAATTAGGATGTCGCCGCCGCGGAGCGAGGCTCGCTGGAAGAGTTTCGCCCGGGCTGGCGAGGCTCGTCGTAACTCATACGGATCAATGTGGCCGTCCTTCATTTCGGTTACCCGGACGTACGGGACGCCGCCGGCGACATTGGGGCCTGGCTTGATAATCCCGTACACGATCGGGCGGTCGGGCTCACGGAGTTCATCAAGGGTGCACCACCTCCATTCCGGTGGTAGGGCTGGCAGCCGATCCGCAATTAGATCGGAGGCGTCGCTATTGCCTGGTCCGAGGATTTCAGCATCTAGAAGTGCCGTCTTGAATGCTTCGACGTTCAGTCGGACTCGATCCAAGGCAGCCCTGCCAGAGTCGAGGCGCGAGAACTGCTCTTCGATGGTTGCAACAATCCGATGCTGTTCGCTCACAGGAGCAATCGGAATGCACTGACGCAGAATCGCCGGGCTTTTTGCTCGCGTGTGACTTCCAGTCGCACCTTCTGCATTCAACTTGATCCACTCACGAAACCTTGGGGACCGCAGGTACCACATCAGATACCGTGCTGTGATTTCGTTACCGGTCGGAAGTCTCAGGGGGACAAACTCAGTTGACGCCAACTGTCGACGCTCCTTGATCGGCCCCACGTACCACACGCGGTTGATCCTTGGATTGATCTTGCACAGGAGTACATCGGCAGGCGCGACTGGCCGCTTGTTCGACCCAATCGCCGAGCCGTCGACGAGCTCCGGATTACCTTCGGGAAAGGCTGGCACGCTGTATAGCTCATACTGCGCGGCTGATTCGGGAGCGATCGACCCCGTCACTTCCTCAGCGAGCTCATCCAACCGAACCTCCGCCCACCCATGAGGCAATTCGCTCATGCAGCAAGAGCCTCGGTCAACTCATTCATCAAGCCCGTCAGACCATCCCCAAAGACCTGAACGGCTCTGCCGATACCTCCATGCTCGACGAACGGTGTGTAGTCAAACGACTCGGTTGCAATGCCAAGTTCGCTGGCGATGTTCTCCTTCATCCAGACGAGCCACTGCATCTGGTCCGCCGTGAATGACACCCCCTTCTGCTTTTGCGTCTCCAACCATGCGGCGAACCGGGTCTCGACCTGGTCCCTAAACGGCACGAGCTCGTCATCCTGGTGCAGCGTGTAACGCACCAGCGCCACAATGTCAGTGAGCATTCGGCCGCCCGAGCCCCTCACCTTGGATTTATCGAGTAGCTCATAGGCGCGCCACAGCTTTTCTGAGGTCCACTGGCGTGGTGGCCGCTCAATCGCCTTGGCCAACTCCTTGACCTCCGTGAAGGTGAGCCGCTCGCGGCGAGGGCGGCTGTAGAGAATCTGAAGAGCTCGGATCTCGTCCTTGTGTTCCTTGATGTAGTCGGCAAACTGGTTCACCAGGGCCACTGCCTTCTCGCGGCCTTCCTGCGAGTGGCCGGCGAAGAGAACCTCGTCCGTCGAGGTCTCATCAATCGTCTGCTCGTATGACCTGCGCACCTCGAGAATTGCGTTGCGCAAGTCGGGATTCGATGCGAGGGGCTTGAGGGCTTTTGCGATCATCGTTTCGGCGACTGAGGCAAGGGCCGAAGCGTCATCGGCGGAAGCTCCCGCCGCTACTACCGCGGCGATCTGCTGATCAGGGTCGAGCGCCTCGACGATCTGGCGCGCGATGGTTCCGAGGTCTTGGCCCTTCGCGAGCCCCTGCAGCATTCCCCGATCGTCCTTGGTAAGCCGCTTGTCGAGGCGCGCAAGCCGGCCGGCGATTGATGATGCGATCTCGGGATCCTTGTTTCCGAACGCCACAGCCTTGAACAGGTCCTTCAGGCTTGACGTTGGATTCCGCTCCAGCGGCTGGATGGTCTCCGCCAGATCCGTATCCATGATCCCAACCGCATCGACGACGAGGAACCTGTCCTTGTGCTTGGCGTCATCGGTGACCGCCTGGAAATCTGTGTCATTGATCACCCGGACTCCCCGGCCGAGCATCTGCTCAAAGTAGGTTCGACTCTTGACCGAGCGCATAAATACGAGGCATTCGAGGGGCCTAACGTCGGTTCCCGTCGCGATCATGTCGACAGTGACCACGATGCGCGGATACATTGAGTTTCGGAAGGCCTGAAGGAGCTCTTCGGGCGTGCCGTCGTGGGTCCGGTAGGTGATCTTGGTCGCGAACTGATTGCCCTTACCGAAGACCTCGCGCACCACCTGAACGATGTCGTCGGCATGCGAGTCATCCTTGGCAAAGATCAGGGTCTTGGGCACAGTGGTTCGACCCGGAAACAGCTCAGCAAAGAGCTTGTCTCGAAACGTTTCAATCACCGTGCGGATCTGGTCGAGGGCGACCACATCGCGGTCAAGTTGCCTTTCCGAGTACGTCACGAGCTCGTCAACCGCTTCCCACCGAACCTTGCGCGTTTGGCGATCGCGAAAGCCCGCGTAGTTTCCCGATTCGATCGTCGATCCGCCTTTGGTGATCGCAGTCTGAATCTTGTAGACGGTGAAGTCGACGTTCACCCCGTCAGCCACCGCCATGTCATGGGAGTACTCCATCACCAAGTTCTGTTGAAAGAATCCGAAGGTCTGCTTGGTCGGAGTCGCAGTGAGGCCAATGAGACTGGCGTCGAAGTACTCGAGGACCTGCCGCCACAAGCCGTAGATCGAACGGTGGCATTCGTCGATGATGATGAAGTCGAAGGTGTCGGGCGGTAAAGCCTGGTTGTAAAGGACCTCAACCGGCGCCAGGATTGGCAGCTCGTAGATCGATTTCTGATCGAGCTCCTCATCCATCTCCTTGTCCCCTTTGAGGACCGAGAAGATGCGCTGGACCGTGGAGATGCAGACACGAGATGTGGTGTCCACCGTGTTGGACGTCAGCTGCTGGACGTTGTACTCCGCAGGGAACTTGCGTTTCGTCTCGGGAATGCTGAACTTGTCGAACTCGAGCTTGGTCTGCTTGCCGAGGTTTGAGCGGTCGACCAGGAATAGGACGCGCTTGGCGTTCGCGTGTTTGATCAGGCGATAGCAGATGGTGGCGGCCGTGAATGTTTTGCCCGAGCCCGTGGCCATCTGGATGAGTGAGCGCGGGCGGTTCTGAGCCAGCGACGTCTCAGTATTGCGGATTGCGGTCGCCTGCTTGCCCCACAGTCCGGTTTGGTCGAGTTCGGGCATCGCGCGGATCCGCGCCAAAAGGGTCGGATGGCCGGGGTCCGCGCCGATCTGGCGCGACCACTCGACAAGCGTCTCTGGCCGATGGAACGAGAAGACTCGCCGGCTGCGGGCGTCTGGGTCGTACCACTTGGTGAAACGTGTCTCGGCTCCGGTCGATTCGTAGATGAACGGGAGCGGATAGACAGGCGGTTGCATCCATCCCGGAAGCCCTTCGACGTATTTGCTGCTCTGAAGCTCGACCTCGACCAATGTCGTGCCTTCAGGTTTCGCCTCGATCACACCGGCCGGCTGGCCGTTCAGAAAGAGTAGGTAGTCCACGCGACCGTGGCCCTTCTCCAGAGCGAACTCGCGGACTGCAACGCCCGGCCCGGCGTCGAGCTTGAGTGCGTCCTGGCTCTGGATCAGCCAGCCTGCGGCGGCCAGCTGTTTGTCGATCTCTTTCCTGGCCCGGGCCTCCCGAGCCAGGTAGTCATGCTCCTCAGGGCTCACGGGGGGCAAGGGTATAGAACCGCAGGGCCGTGTGTGGGGATCGAACGCCCGTCACAGATGCGTTCAGAAGGCGCAGTCCAAACATCAGGATGCGATGTCCTAAATCGACCAGTTGCTTGATAGCCTTTTATGGCGCCGACCCTGCGCCATTTGACGCCAGCCGTTGTGGGCTGCTGCCTTCGGAAGCTCTGGAGTGGTCGGCATTACCGGTTTCAAACCGGCACTCCGTACGGCAGACTGAGCCGTGGTTTGAATCTGGGCTTTGTGGTGCAGTTGTGGGACCAGCTCACCGCTGCCGAGAAAGTGGCACTTGTCGGCGCTGTCGTGGTCTGGCTCGTTTACCGTGCGGACCGCTGGAGCCAAAGGCGAGGTCTTCTTGTAGGCCTCGTAAATGAAGTCAGTCTCCACAAACCCTGGATCGGCAACGCGTACCCCGCAAACTTGCGCGGGTCGTTCATAGATCCGACCCACATGGTTTACAAAGTGGGCACGGTGGCCATCGACGATGCGATTGTCAGGGGCGCCAGCCTCTTGCTCAATCGCCAGCTCTTCGACAGCCTGGTCGTCTATCGGCAGGTGGTTGGGAACTTCAATCAGCTAATCGACCAGGCCATGTCCTTCCAGGCGAACCCGGAGCTGTGGGCGCCAAACCCGCCGCAAGGCATGGTGGACCACATGCTGGAGCTCATCGAGGGCGTGCACCTCTTGGGTATCGGCGACCTGACGAACAAGGCCGCCCATTGGATGCTTGTGAAGCAGGTGGAACCGGCGCTCAACGACGAATTGGCTTCCCAAGTCGTGCCCGTTATCTGGGCGGTATCCGGCGTCAATCTGTTCTTCCTCAGGCATTGGGAGGAGTGGCTCTAGGGACTTTGTTCGCGGGTGTCTCTCTGCCAGGAAGTTACCCAGCCGTAGCACCATTAGCATCGTCAGCGGCAGCACCACCAGCATCGTCAGGAGGGTCGGGTGCAATCACCCAGAAAGCGGCTTCTGCGAGTGCTTCTTCCATTGCACCGTTCTTTGCCTTGCGGTGGAGGCAAAAGACCAGGGCGTGCCATGGTTCCTGGTCTGTGGGACGACCTGTCATTCCCTGCTCGACCTGCCGAGCGGCTGCCGCGGTCAAACCCGCGACTGCGTAACCTGTGCGCCCTTCAATCATCCGAGATGCGTCATGTCCGTGGGCGTTGAGAATGGACTTGAGCCCTACCGACATGGCGGGCCCAGGCAGGCCCTGCTTTTCGGCCATTTTTGGAGTCCAGTCTTGAAATGCCCAACCCTTAATACGCGGTTGATTGGCATCGTTGCGGACCGACCAATCCACCCAATCCGGCAAGCGGATGCGCCGGTACAGGATCGCGTCATCCGGGATCCCTTCGGAGTCATCTACGTAGGGCGAGACATACGGCTCAGCCACGCACTATCCCGACGAACGCCAGCTGATCTAGCGAGCTACTTGCTCAAGCAACACTGCCAGGCGGGCTGGATCATCGGAAAGAGGCGCCTCCCAAGTCTCGTGTGAGGCAGCATCACGGAAGAACACGCTTACTTCACTGTCAATGTTGAACGTGATGTGGACTGTGCGGCCGCTGCGATGCCATTCCAATTGGACCGCGCCGTCATTTAGCCCTCCGATATCAGGAGGCCGAAGTGCCTCTGCCTGGGCCAGGAGGGTGAGAAACGCGGACGCGTGCTGAGCCACGTCTGGCCTGGCTGGCAACGCGCCGTAGCTATCCCAATCTGGCTCCCGCTCGGTTAGCTCGATCAGCCTTTCGTTCGCCGCAGAAAGCCAAGGCGCAGTCTGGGTGAATCCATACAGCCGGGCAATGTTGCTAGGCAGGTAAGCGCTTCGCAGACCGCGCGCGGAGAGCGTCTCAGTGTTGCTGATACCGCGTCCCATGGCGGCACCGGGATACCAATCGCGTTCACTGAGATTTCGAGCAACCGAATTGATCACTTGCGTCCCCATTTGTGCTGCATCTCCTTGGTGGTTAGTTCAGCGAAAGCAGTCACAGCCCAATAGCGCCCGCGCTTTAGAAACTGCAATGCGCCGTCAAGCCCTTCTCCTTCGGGGCGTCCCCGGGCAGTGAAGTTGAGGACGTAGATCGGCACGTTGTCATTGCGTCTGAAGGCGGGCTGGGCATCGACATGCAGGCGCCCAATTGGCTTGCCGTCATCATCCGGGATGACATACGTACTGGAAAGGTAGGTCTGCTCAGGTCCCTGCCCAAGGAGCCGCTCAGGCGGCTCTACCAACCTGAGGAGTCTGTTCAGACCGGCATGGGTGCTGCTCCCGAAGTCCTGAGTAGGGACGTGGTCTACGTATGTGATTTCACACTGCGTTGGCTCGACCCGCCCAAGTTCGTTCTTCTCGACGAAATCTGCAAACTCGCCGAACCATCGTGTCAACGCTTTGCGGCGCTGGGGCCAGCGGCCGTATGTACTCTCGGGGCCAACCTTCCGCCAGTTGCAGGCGAACCAATCGCGTTGCAACTGAACAAGCTCCTCCCCATCATCGTTGAGCAGCCAGAGCCGCGGTGCTGTCTGTCCGAGTGCGAGGGAGATCGACAGCGGCTGCCCACCGGTGAAGTTCTCTACTGGGGGGATCAGAGTCGCCTGCTCTTCCACTTTGGGAAAGTGCCTTGAAATGATCGGCTGCGACCAGAATGCCCCCAAGTGGGCCACCGTAAGACCAGCAATGGGCTTGAGCGCCACGCCGACAACTACCTCGACAACCGGAGGCGACTCATAGCTCGGTAGCGGACTATCAAGGTCCACTGTGAAGCCCGGGTTACTGCTCAGCGGGCGCGTCATGCCAACGAAACGATTGGACGGGTGACCACGGTCGCCCGTTTGTCCAATTTCGCGCCCATCGCACACGGCCTGGGGGGCCGGCGCAGTTGGCTACCTCGTCCATGGCAGTTGCAGCTCAGGTCGTCCTCAGGCAGAGGTGCCATAGCACAGGATGCCCGAAGCCTAACGGCTGGAACCCCCATTCGCAACCAGCCCTTGCGGGCTGTTCGCAATCCGAGGGCTGCCACGTCTCATGCTCACAGGCTACATAACCGGTCGAATCGGGAGCCGCGGCGGTCACGGATTCCATGGGAGGTTCTGGCGCTAAGGCGTGGATAGACTTGCCCGCGTGGCCATTCAGCCGGCCGCGCCGCCGGCACAGCTACCAGGGGCCGAGCTTGCGTACGACGTGCTGTCGGACCAGGTGGTAAGGCAGCTCGCAGCGGTTGAGGGCCTTGACGCCAAGCTGGGCGTGGCCGTGGCAACGCTGATCGCGGTCGCGGGGGCCATCTACGCTGCCAACCCGCCACGCGTCGTTGCTGGCCTGGTGTCGGGGTGGCTGCTGGTCGCGCTAGTGCAAGGCATCCGCGGCTTCCGTTTTACGGCGTTCAGCGATGGCGTGAACGCGAAGTTCCTCGACGAGCGCATGCACCTGCAGCCGGCCGAAATCAAGCAGCGCGCGTGGGTGATCTTGAAGGCCGCCGACACGATGAACCAGGCCCGGCTCAATCGCAAGGGTCAGCGGCTTATGCAGGTGACCTGCACCCTGGGGCTGGTGGCCGGGCTGGGACTGCTGGGCAAGGTGCTCGGGATTTCGTGAGAAGATGAGGCGCGATGTCTGACTCCGACGCGCAGCAATCCGGCGCCAGCGCGGAGTCCCAGGAAGCGGAGCCAGCGCCTGCACTTGAGCAACCGGCCGCGGTGCCCGACGAGGCGCAGAACCCCGAGCAGTACCTTCACTTGTCCAGCCGCGCACGCGACCCCAAGGACATCCAGAAGAAGTAGCGCCGGCCGCCCACGCGCGTCCTCTGAATGTGCATCTTCGCGGCGACTTAGCACGCAAGGGTAAAGCGACATAACGCAGCGTCATTCGAAGCGCAAGCGCGCCACGTGAGTACGAATTGGCCACGAGCCGTGTGGCGCTTGCCTGCGGAGCAACATGCCACAGTTGGATTCTTGCTTGGAATGGTGTGTGCTGGCCATCTTCAGCCAGCGAAGCTCGTCAGAACGGTGATCGCAGATCAAAGTCTTTGCCCAGGTCGCCCTTGTCCAGGTGGAGGTAGCGCATCACCATCACGTAGCTGGAGTGGCCGAGGATGCGCCGCAGGCGCTCGATGTCGCCGCCCTTGCGCAGGTACTCGGTAGCGAAGGTGTGGCGGAACTTGTGGGCGTGAACTTTGAGGCCGACGCGCATCTTGATCCGTCGGAGCAGGTACTCGACGGTCATCATGCGGACGGGCTGAGCGTCAGTCCTGACCAGAAGTTGTTCACTGTCGGTCTCCGGCCGAGCGCGGTTGATGTAGCGTCCGACCTCTCGCCGCAGCCGGCTCGAGAGCGGTACCCGACGGAACTTGGCGCCCTTGCCGACGCGTACCTTTAAGAAGCCGACATCGCCATCGTCCTCGAAGTCACCCACCGTAAGCGCTGCCAGTTCGCCGACGCGCATGCCGGTGCCGAGCAAGATCTGGACTGAGAGTCGTGGCCAGCCCGGAGCTGCGGCGGCCAGGATTGCGTCCTGCTGGGCATCTGTGTACGTCTCCAGCTCAGCGATCGGAACCTTGGGCGGCCGCATCCGGATCACAGCGGGATCGACCGCGAATCCCTCCCGCAACGCCCAGTTGGCGAAAGCGCGCACGACCTCGAAGAAACCATGAACCGTGTTGGCGGCCAGGCCGCGATCGATCAAGGCGCCGAGGAGTCGCTTGACCTCGGCCGATGTAAGGCCGTCCAAGGTCGCCGGGCCTCCCTCGTGACCCAGATACCAGTCCATCTTCTGCTGGTACCACTTGATGGTTTGTGGCCGCCGGTTCATGACCTTCAGCTCGGCCAGCCACTCGCGCACCAGACCGGCCATGCTGCGGCTGCCCTCACGGCCGTTGGCGGCCCGCAATGGCACCACAGGTGCCACCTCATCATCCGCCTCCACTGCAGGCCTCCTGTGGCGGCTGGGGCGTCCTGGCAATGCGGCCGCTTTACCGCTCCGTCGGCGCTCGGGAGGGGCTTCTGGCGCCAGGTAGCCCGTGACGACGGTTTTCGAAAAACCCAACGGTTTTCGACGGTTTTTCTGCCTCATTTGGGCCTCTTTGTAGCCTCCTTGGAGCCCGGCAACCCGGATCCTGAAAACACGAAAACCCGGTCCCAGGGACCAGGTTTCGAATACAGGCTACCCTTCGGAGGCCTCTCCAAAAAGCGCTCTTGGGTGGTGGGCCGGGCTGGAATCGAACCAGCACAGCTTTCGCGGCGGTTTTACAGACCGTTAGGCTCACCAATGCCCAGCCGACCCACACAAGGCCGCCTCAACCAGCGACAGCCGCAAGAGAAATGGTAGCCGTTCGGGCTCCGGGCCCGGGCCCATAGAATGGCGCCGTGGCCCGAGGCTACGCCCGCTACGTCCTCGCGGTCATGGTCGGCATCAACTTTCTCAACTACATGGACCGCTGGGTGGCCTCCGCCGCCGCGCCCCTGATCAAGGCCGAGTTCCACATCAGCGACGCACTGGTCGGCCTGCTCGGCTCCGCGTTCTTGCTCATCTACGCCTTTGCTGCCCTTCCGTTCGGCTTCTGGGCCGACCGCGGCGTGCGCAAAACGGTGGTCGCCGCGGGTGTCACGATCTGGAGCCTGGCGACCCTTTTCTCGGGCTTCTCTCGCAACTACCTTCAGCTGTTCCTGAGCCGCGCCGCGCTCGGCATCGGCGAGGCGAGCTACTACCCCGCCGGAACCTCGCTCCTGTCCGACTACTTTCCCAATGAGCAGAGAGGACGCGCGATGTCCATCTGGGGAGCCGGCAGCACCGTCGGCATCGCGGTCGGATTCGCGGGTGGCGGGTTCGTCGCCGATCACTTCGGCTGGCGCAGCGCCTTCTTCTTCGCCGCCGTCCCGGGCCTGGTGCTCGCGCTGCTGGCGTACGGCCTTCGCGAGCCGCTGCGCGGCAGCATGGAGAAGGTCGGGCCGGCGCTGGCTCAAACCAAGGACGCCACCCTTCGCACGTTTGTGGGCCTGATGCGAATCAGGACCCTTCGGGCAACGATCTTCGCGCAGACCCTGCTCTTCTTCGTGCTCGCCTCCAGCGCCTTCTGGCTGCCCCTTTTCCTGAACCGCCGATTCCACCTCTCGGTGACCAGCGCGGGCCTGCTCGCCGGAGTCGTCCTCGTCGCCGGCGGGTTGATCGGAACGCTCGCGGGTGGATGGATCGCCGACCGCCGAGCGCGCACATCGCCGGCGGCTCACCTCGAGGTGGGCATGGCCGGATTCCTGATCGGCGCCGTTTTCATCACGATCGCCCTGCTATCGCCTCTGAACATCGGCCCGATCCCAATCTTCATCCCGGCGTTCCTGGTCACGGCCATCTGTCTCAACCTGTACTCAGGACCTTTCACCGCGCTGGCCCAGAACGTGGTCTCTCCGGCCCTGCGTGCGAGCGCCGTGACCATGCTGCTGTTCGTGGCCCACGTGTTGGGCGACTCGCACTCCACGTTCGACGTCGGCTTTCTGTCGGACCGCCTCGGCAGCCTTCAGACCGCCCTGCTCATCACCTCGCCGACCCTCCTCGTCGCAGCTGCGCTCGTGGCAGCGACCGGTTTAGGGTCGGTGAGATCCGATACGGAGAAGATGGAGGCCGAGTGGGCGACCCGAACGCCGAGTCCTACCCGTAGATGAACCCCACCAGCTTCCCGCCCAGCTGGCCCGGCTTGATCGTGCGCTGGTCGATCACATCGAAGGCGACCCAGTTCATCTCCGTCACCACCCATGACCCGTCGGAATTGACCGACTCGACGTAGGCCACGTGGCCGGCCCAGCTCTCCCAGGTGACCATGATCGCGCCCGGCTTGGGGCTCGCGCCGACCGGGTAGCCCTGTGCGGCGGCATTCTGGTACCAGTAGCCGGCGTCACCGCGCCACGTCACGTTGCGCTTGGTCGCCACGTAATAGGTGCACCACCCGACCGGGAACCCGGTGCCGGGGTACGGACCGAGGCAGCAGCCCAGTACCTTGGTCTGGAACCCGCCGCCAAAAGTGCTCGGTCGCGTGAGCAGCTGGTAGAGAGCCGGCGGCGGCGGGAACGCGCCGCCCACGCCGTTCGGGATGACGAGGACGGTTCCGGCCACCAGCTGGGGACTGCGCAGCCGGTTGAAGTCGTAGATGCCCTCGGGGTCCACCTGGTACTTGGCGGCCAGGCTGTCGAGGGTGTCGCTCGCCTTGACCGTCACCACGATGCCGGGCACCGGCGGGATCAAGAGCTGCTGGCCGGTTGTCACGGAGTCGCTCGAGAACAGGTTGGTGTTCGACCAGCGAATTTGCGCCACGCTCACGTGGAACCTGTTCGCGATCGTGCTCACGTTGTCGCCGGGCTGCACAGTGTAGGTGAACGGCTTGTGGCTGATCGGAGCAGAGCTCGGGATCGCGACCGGCTTGATGATCGTGCTGTACCGGCCGAGCGATACGTCACCGGCCGTGCCACCCTCGCCTTCCATGACCGCCTGGGCGTCCACGGTGCCGAGTCGCGAGGTCAGATAAGCGGGAACGTGGCGATCCATCGACGCATACGACGAGATACCCACTGCTATCGCAAGCACGACAGCATGGGTCAGATATCGATGGACTCGCAAATGTCTACCCCTAAACGTTGCGAAAGTTGTGAACCGACCCGCGGGCGGGGCCGTATCCCCAGAGAACCGGCGGTCAACGTAACAGACCCTTACCGAAGCCGTCAACCGGATGAGGCGAAATGGACGATTTTGCGAACGAAAGTTCGCACGCTGGCGACGAACGGCGACGGAGCTTCACAGGCCGGTACAACGTTCGAGGGCCGGGCAAGCTTGCCGTTGTGCGTTCGGCGAAACCTGAACCCGGCTCAGGGGCCGCCGCGCACGTAGATCGTCTGCCCGGAGACGAAGCTCGACTCGTCGCTGCACAGGAACGCGATCACGCTCGCGATGTCCTCCGGCTGCCCGATGCGGCGAAGCGGAATCTGCGATGCCGCGCCCAGTTTGAAAGTCTCGAAGTCCATGCCCATACGCTCGGCGGTCGCGCGCGTCATCCGCGTCTCCACGAACCCAGGCACCACCGTGTTGACGTTGACGTTGAACTGGCCGAGCTCGATGGCCAGCGTCCGCGCCATCCCCTGCAGGCCCGCCTTCGCCGCCGAGTAGTTGGCCTGGCCCCGGTTGCCCAGGGCGGATGTCGAGGACAGGAACACCATCTTTCCGTATTTGTGCTCGACCATGTGCCTCTGAGCGGCGCGAGCGCACAGGAACGTTCCCTTGAGATGCGTGTCGATGACCGCGTCCCAGTCCTCATCGGTCATCTTGAAAAGCAGGTTGTCGCGAATGATCCCCGCGCAGGTCACCAGCATGTCGAGCCCGCCGAGCTCTTTGATCGTGAGCTCGACCATGGCGTCGACCTCAGAGGGCACGCTCACGTCGCAGCCGACGGCGAGACCGCCGATCGGATCCGCAACCTCGCGAGCGGGCGCCTCATCCAGGTCGGAGACCGCGACTCGAGCACCTTCCGCCGCGAGCAGCCGCGCCGTGGCCGCGCCGATCCCGCGGCCGCCGCCGGTGACAAGGGCGACGCGGTCTTTGAACCTCATTCGGTCTCCGTGTCCAGCGCCGTACCGCCATCCTTCCGCGGATCGGAGGCCCCGTGGAGGAAGCCGTCCTTCTCGCCGACGATCACCTGCGGCCGAGCGAAGTAGGAGTCGTAATCGAGCGTTCGCCTGCTGACCGTGTACCCGTTCCGCTCCAATCCACGGCTCACCGCCAGCGGGATGCGGCCTTCGACCTGGACGGCGTCGCCCTGGAAATCGATGCGCGGCGCGCTCACCGCTTCGACCGGCGTCATGCCGTGGTCGAGGATGTTGACCAGCACCTGCAGGATCCCGGTGACGATCTTGGTCCCGCCTGGCGCGCCGATGCAGACGCGCACGCGTTCGCCGTCGAACACCATCGTCGGCGTCATGCTCGTCGCGCGTGTCTTGCCCGGACGTACCGAGTTGGGGTTACCGGGCCGCGGATCGAAGCAGTTCATGTAGTCGTTGTAGCCGAAGCCCAGCCCCGGGGTCACGACACCGCTGGCGGAGCCGAGCGTATGAGTGAGCGAGACCGCGTTGCCGGAGTCGTCGACCACGCAGACCTGGGTCGTATCCGGCCGATCGTGCAAGGCCCCCACCTCGACCGCCGCCACCTGGCGCGCCTTCGCCGCGTAGCCCTTGTCGGCGAGCGCGCCGGTGGGCACGTCGACGAACCGCGGGTCGGCGACGTGGAGCTCGCGATCCGCCACCGCCCAGGCCATGGCTTCGACGAGCAGGCGAGCAGCTTCGGTGCTTGGCCAGCCGTGGCCGCCCAGGTCAAAGCCCTCGAGGAAGTTGAGCATCTGCAGCAGGGTGATGCCGGCCGCGGGGGGTCCCGCTGTGACCACGGACAGGCCGCGATATGTGCCCCGCAGCGGCTCGACCACGGCCACTCGATAGCTCGCGAGGTCCTCCTTGTTGATGAAGCCGTTGTTCGCCTCGAAGTCGGCGGCGATCTGGTCCGCGATGTCGCCCCGGTAAAAGACATCGGGGCCTTCGTTGGCGAGCCGTTCGAGCGTACGAGCGAGGTCGGTCTGCACGAATGGGTCGCCGATCGCGAACAGCTCGCCGTCGCGGGTGTAGATGGCCTTCGCGGCGGGCGTGGCCTGGATGCGATCGCGGTTGGGCACGACGTCAGGTCCGTAGTCGGTCGTCCAGTAGCCGTGCATGAACCCGCTGACCGGAAAGCCGTCCCGGGCCAGCGGGATGGCAGGCTCGATAGCCTGCGCCCAGGTGATCGTTCCGTATCTCGTGAGCGCCTCGTGCAGGCCCGCCACCGTCCCTGGAAGCCCCACCGACTGGTAACCGACGTCGTTCACCCATCCTTCGAGCACGTAGCCGTAGCGGTCGGCGGCCTGCCGGATGAAGCGGCTCTCCCACTGGTCCTCGCGGGCGCGAGCGCCGGCCGTCGCATAGAACTCGAGGAGCGCATCGCCGGTCTTCGGGCTGTGCACGAGCATCACGCCGCAGCCGCCGATGCCGCACATCTGGGGGTCGATGACGCCCTGGACGAACGCGCAGGTGACAGCTGCATCGACGGCATTGCCCCCGCGCCGCAGGACCTCCAGGCCGATCTCGGCCGCGACCGGCTGCGGGCACACGATGATGGCCACGGCTGGAATTATTGCTGGCCCGGCCACGCGGCCGGATCGTGCCCGACATTGGGCACGCTGCCGGTGCGCCAGTAGATCGCGCGACGCCTCTGCATCAGCTCCTCGTCGACGAGAAGGCGGCGCAACGTGGCGAAGTCAGGATGACGCCGGCCGATGATCCGATTGACCTCCGCCTCCGGGTAGCGGCGGCCAGGCTGGAAGTCCTCCGCCAACCAACGCAGGATCGCGAGCCTCTTCTTGCGTTGGGCGGGAATGCCGAGCAGCCGATCGTCAGGACCGACGAAGTTGGAGAGGACTCGAGCATCGTAATCACTCACCCTCCCCACCCCGTGGGGAGGTCGGACGCCGCCGGCGGCGTCCGGGTGGGGGAGTCGTACCTCCTCCCCACCCCGTGGGGAGGTCGGACGCCGCCTGCGGCGTCCGGGTGGGGCGTCGCACTCCACTTATCCAGGCGGCAGCTCGATCGTGAACGTGCTGCCCGAACCGGGCCTGGTCTGGACCCGGATCGTGCCGCCGTGCCGCTCGACGACACGGCGCGCGATCGCCAGGCCCAGGCCGCTGCCGGAATCACTGCGCTGGAAACGATCGAAGAGGACCTTGAGGCGGTCGTCGTCGATTCCCGGTCCGTGGTCGATGACGTCGATCGACGGGCCGGCGCTGGTGTTGGCGACCCGCAGCGTCACCGCCTCACCTGGAGGGCTCACGCGCACGGCGTTGTCGACCAGGTTGGCGACCGCCTCGCGAAGCAGGTCCTTGTCGGCGCTGATGCGGGTGGTCGTGCTGACCTCGGTCACCAACCCGACGCCGGAGGTGCCTGCCGGGGCGGCGTAGGCCCGCACGACGTCGGCGGTCAGCTCGGCGAGGTCGACCAGCTCGCGACGGAGCGGGACGTCTTCGTCCGCATGGGCGAGCGCGCGCAGCCGCAGCAGCATCCTTCTCATGCGCTCGGCCTCGGCCTCGCTGTCCGCGATCGCCTCCTGGGCCGGGCCCCGCGCCCGCTGCGCGCGGCGGAGTATCGAGAGGTTGGTCATGATCGTCGCCAACGGGGTGGCCACCTGGTGCGAAACGTCGGTCAGGAACCGGCGCTGCGCGGCCAGCACGCCCGCAAGCTGCTCGTTGGCCTTGCCCTGCGCCTGGATCGCGAGATTCATGCGGTAGATGAGCGGCAGGACGACCAGGGGCAGAACCGCCGCCGCCGGCGCCTCCACCGCCAGCAGAGCCACGCTCACAGCGCCGGCGGCCAGCGATAAAGATGCGGTCCATGACGCAGCCGCCGCCTGCCGCAGCAGGCCGGCATAAGGGCGCCCGGTGTGGATCGAGGCCGGGAGCACCGCCAGTGAGGTGTTGACGATCGTGTAGACGAGCGCGCCCAACGCCGCGCGCGCATCCACTGCGCCGTTGGTTTCACGGCCGACGGCGCCGATCGCGGCCGCCAAGGCGCTCGCCGCCAGCACGTTGCCGGCGTTGAATGCGCTCTCCCACCAGGTCCGCCGCACGGCCAGGTTGCCGGCGAGCACCCCCAGCGCCGCTGTGGCCGGGCCGATCGCCGGGGGCAGGAGCAGTGCCGCCACGAGGCAGGGCAGCGCGCCCAGCGTGACCTTCTGCTCTGGCCCGATCTTGACCGGGAACCGCTCGGCCAGGACGATCGCGGCGATGCAGATGGGGACGAGCGCCCAACGCCACGGCTCAGACGCGGTCTCGCCTCCGCGCGCGGCGATCATGGCGAGGACGATGCCCAGCGCCGGCACGCCCACGATCACCGCTCGCAGCGGCGGGGTCAGACCTCGGAATCCCCGCGCCACGCGTGCGCTCAGGTCGCGGGCACGTCGAGGTACATCGTCACGACCGTCCCACCCTGCCCGGTCCCATTCGCCGAGACCTGGTATCGATTCACCGACGAGACGATGTACGCGGACGAGACTCCAGAGGGGACTTCGACGTCAACGGTGACCAGAGTGCCGCCAAGGCCGTCGGAGGCGACCGTCGCAGTGTCGGAGAACCCTCTGGCGAGGTGCTGTTGGTTCGCGGGCATGTAGATGGCGATGTTCACGCTGAGTGTCTGGCCGCCGGGGGTCGCCACCTGCAGCGGCGGATCGGACATGCACCACATGACGTTGGCCGATGCCGGCGCCCCGCCGGCCCATGAGAGGGCGGCTGCGATGATGGCCGCCGGCAGGATTCGCTTGAGCCGCATATCAGTCCTCCGGGTTGAACCTGTAGCCGATCCCACGAACGGTGTGAACGAGCCGTGGCTCACCCCCCGCCTCCAGCTTCTGGCGGATGCGCGAAACATGCACCTCGAGCGAATTCGATCCGGGCCCTGAGTCCTGTGCCCATACCGCCTCAGCCAGCTGAGCGTACGTCACGAGGCGGCCGCGATTGCGCATCAGCGCGGCCAGGATCCTGAACTCGATGCCGGTCAGCCCGAGGGCCCGGCCGCCGCGCTCGGCGATGCCCTCGCTGAGGTCGAGCGAGACGTTGCCGACGACCAGGCGCGAGCCCCCGTTGCCGCGATGCCGGCGGATGACCGCCTCGATCCGCGCCAACAGCTCCTCGAGCGCGAATGGCTTGGGGATATAGTCGTCGGCGCCCAGCTTCAGCCCGGCGATGCGGTCGCTCACTGAGGCCTTGGCGCTGATCCCGACGAGTGCGGCGTCGGTTTCGGCTCTGAACGCCTGGAAGAGCTGGGGCCCGTCGTTGTCGGGAAGCATGAGGTCGAGGAGGACGACATCCGGATTCCACTGACGCACGAGCTGCAGTCCGCGGCTGGCGGAATCGACCGAGCGGACCGTGTAGCCTTCGTCGCCCAGGCCGGCCGAAACGGCGCGCGCCAGGCGGCGGTCATCCTCGACGAGCGCGACCTTCCATTTGATCGTCATTCGTTGATCCCTAAGCCCGACGGCATTCTCCCACGGAACCTGCGTCCGGGCCCCCGAGTTTGCGCATTTGCGTAACGGCGCCCGATCGACCGCCGTTCAGGTCAAGGTGGGGTCAGGGCGGTGAATCGGGGGCCGGCCACGGCGCGGCGGATCGTCCTCGCCCTGGTGGTCATCGCGGTCATGCTCGGGCCGAGCGCGGCCACGCTGTGGGTTTCGACACCATCGGGCAGCGACGTCCAGGCCCGTGTCACAGACCTCACCCACCGCTATGGGGTCGTCCTCCTGGGCCCCGGAGAGATCCCGCCGGTGCTGGCCATGGCCGTCGTCGCCACCGAGGACGAGCGCTTCTACACCCACCGTGGGATCGACTCACTCGGCCTCGCGCGCGCCCTTCTATACGACGCCTCCAACCGCTGCTTCTGCCAGGGCGGCTCGACGATCACGGAGCAGCTGGTCAAGGACGTGTACCTGGGCGGGTCTGACCGCGGCTACAACAAGCTGGTCGACGCGGTCCTGGCCCTGAAAGTCGAGCGCGTCCTGACCAAGCAGCAGATCATGGCCGACTACCTGAGCGAGATCACGACCGGGCTCAACCGCCGGGGCGTGAGCGCCGCCGCGTGCGCGTACTTCCAGGCTCCGCTGCAGAAACTGAGCCTGGGCCAGTACGCGCTGCTGGCCGGCGTCACCCAGGCCCCTTCCCTTTACGACCCTACCGTCGACCCCGAGGCCGCCGAACAGCGCCGGAGCGAGGTGCTGGCCTCGATGCTCTCCGAGAGCTACATCACGCCCGCGCAGGCGCTGGTCGCGAATGAGGAGCCGGTCCTGGTGACGGGCACGCACCCGGACCCGGCCTGCACCGCGCGGGCCTAGCTTTTCGCCCTAGGCCGCCCAGGCCATTGGCGAGGTGGCGTCGAACCCGGCGTTGGTGGTGACCTGGATCGGTTTGATCACGGGTGCGACCACCGCCGGCGGCGGAGTCGGGCTGGGCAGGGTGCCGTTGTACGGGCCGCCCGGCGTGGGCGTGGGCACCGGCGTCGGACTCGGCGCGGGCGGGTTGTACGCGTTCTTGGGCAGGAACCAGAGCTGGAAGGGCTGGGCGCCGGCGGCCGGCGCGAAGTAGGCGATCCCCGACCCGTCGGGCGCCCACGTCGGCTGGGCGACCATCTGGTTGGTGATCACGGCCCTGCGCGGCCCGAGCGTGGATCCGTTCCAGGACGCGATGTAGAGCCCTGCCGCTTGCTTCTCGTACGTGCAGATCATGGCCACCTGGCTGCCGTCTGGCGACAGGGCCGGCTGGAGGCAGTCCTCGCCCGGAAAGGTGAGGGCTCGACCCTCGATGCCACGGGAAGTCGGCCGGGCCGTGAACCAGAGCTGACCGACCAGGTTGCCGTCGGGCCCGTAGCTGTACTTCGTGTAGATGATCCCCCCGGTGGGAAGGGGAATCGGCTGCATGTCGCCGCCGGTGTAGTCGTTGGCGTTGGTCCACAGCCTGGCCTGCCGGATCGTCCCGCCGACGGGCATGGCCCAGATCGAAAACGGAACGTCGTAGCCGAACTTGGGTTGGTCGTAACTCATGAACAACGTCGTCCCGTCGGGACTGAGGCGCGGATAGAAGGACCAGTCCTTCACCCCCGTGTCGAGATTCCGTGGCGGTCCGGCATTGTTGACGACCAGCCGGACGACCTGGCCGAAACGACCAAGGATGTAGACATTCGAATAGTTGTAGCTGCGAAGGACCGCCAGCAGGTAGCTGCCATCGGGATACAGGGACGGCTGCGTCCAACCATCCTCGGGTGTGAGTTGATGAAACCGCCCCACGCTCAAGCTGTAGATGGCTCCCGACTGGACGGCGTACAGGGTGCCCGGCAGCCTGAAAGCCAGGGGGCGCGGCGTCGTCGGCTTCTGTGCCGGCACAGCCACCCTGGACTGCCGCCCGCCGAGGTATGCATAGGTGGTGAAGCTCGAAACCAGCATCAGCAAGCACAGCGCCACGCCGAGCAGGAACCTGGGGATCATGGGAAGTACCGGCGCACGAGGGCGCGAATGGCGGGCCAGTTGGGCGTGAGGCTCCCGCCCGGGCCGCCTCCGTGAAACAGCGGCGGCAGCATGACCAGCGTGTTGATCGCGTCAGGGTTGTCGAAGCTCGCCGCGAGTGGAATCAGCTCCGCGACGCGGTCGAGGCCGATGCTCGTCTTGATCTCGCCCCCCAGCGCAGCCGCGATGTTGGGCACGTCGGCGGGCGACAGCTGCTTCGCCTTTTGCCGGATCGCAAGCAGGACCTGCTGCTGGCGCTTCGAGCGGCCGATGTCGCTCTGCAGGTCGCCGTGGCGTGAGCGGACGTACTGCATTGCGTGGATGCCGTCGAGGTGTTGAGGACCCGCGAGGACCGCGACTCGCTGGTAGCCATACGGGTCGGTGCTGTTCAGATCCTGGGGGTAGTAGTCGTCGATGACCGGGTTGCTCGTGACGACGTCGATGCCCCCGATCGCGTCGATGAGCTTGATCAGCCCCAACAATCCGATCCAGATGTAGTCGTTGATGTGCACGCCGAAGTCGTCCTGGACGGTGGCGATCGCGCCTCCCGCCTGGCCGTATGAATAGGCGCCGTCGATCTTGCCGGAGCCCCCACGCCAGAACGGGACGTACAGGTCGCGTGGAATCGACAGCATGATCACTTGCTTGGTGCTGGGAATGACGCGGACCAGGATCATCGACTGTGTGAGCACGTGATCCGATGAGAACTTCGAGTCGTCGTCGGAGCCGAGCAGCAGGACCGTGAAGGCGCCCGGCGGCTGCGCAGCAACGGGAGTCGGGGTCGGCGACGCCTGCGAGCTGCTGGGTGATGGCGACGGCGAGGCGATGGCGACGACCTGGCCGGTCGCGTCCCAAGCGAGCTTGGCGGCGGGCAGAAAGTACGCCAGGCTTCCCGCCATCGCCGACAGAGCGATGGCGAACACAGCGAGGACGGCGGTGCGGGTAAGACTCAGGCGCCTGCGCGAAGCTCTAGCGCGGCGGCCCGGCTGGATACCGAGCGGCACGGGCACACAGTCTAGCGCGAGGGCCGGTTCAGCTTTGTAAGTGACTTGTTAATGAGGATCGATCGAGTGTCAGTGATGGCCGGATGCGATCTGGACCGCCTTCACCGCGAGGAGCAGGATCGCAACCACGACATAGCCGCCCAGAACCGACATCGCGACCCGTCTGGGGAGCGACGCCCTCGGGCGCTCGAGAAGGGCGAGGGCCGGCATGCGCCAGTTCTCGCGCTCGCCGCGCGAGAGGGACGGAGCCGCTTCGGCCAGCCTTGACGTCCACCAGACCATCGCCCCGCCGACCACCAGGACAACCACCATCACCGAACCGAGAACTTCGATCAGCCGGGTGACGTCTATCGAAGGCACAACGGTGGAGATGACGAGAGTGAAGGACAGCAGGAGCATGGTGCCGACGATGATCGCGGCGAACGCGTTCAGCCACGGCCTGTTGACCCAGGGTCCAAGCACCGCGCGGTCGTTGCAGAGCAGGACCGCGAACACCGTGCTGCTCGGCAGCAAGATGCCCGCCAGCGCCTGCACCGCCATCGTGATCAGGCCGAGCGGCGCATGAGGTATCAGGACGATGGCCGCTGCAAGCACGACCATCACCGCATAAAAGCCGTAGAAGAGCTTCGCCTCCGAAAGTCCGCGGTGCAGCGAGACGCCCAGCCCGAACATGTCGCCGAACACGTATGAGGTGGTGAGAGTCACCGCCGAGGCGCCGACGATCGAGGCGTCGAACAGCAGCAGCGCGAAGATCGCTCCCACGACCGGAGAGATGTGGACGTGGAGCCCCCGCGCGACCCCGAACGCGTCCGTGTAGCGTCCGAAGTCGGCGGTGCCCGTGAAGGCGGAAGCCGTCGCCATCATGATCGCCGCCGCGCCGATGACGACCACGAAGGCACCGAGGACCGTGTCTGCCTTTTCGTAGTCCAGCCAGCGCGGGGTGATGCGCTTGTCGACCACGTTCGACTGTTGAAAGAAAAGCTGCCAGGGCGCGACCGTCGTCCCGACGATCGCGATGATGAGCAGGGCGCCGTTGGATGTGAGGCCTCCTGCGATGCCTGGTCGTAGGAATCCGCCGCCCATGGCGCCCGGGTCGGGATGGCTGAGGATGGCCAGGGGGAGCACCAACAGGCTCGCGGAGAGAAACACGAACATCGCCCTCTCCCACCTCCGGAAGTTTCCGCTGAGGGTGATGGCGATCAGCAGAAGGGCGGCAAGCGGTACGACCACGTAGCGGTTGAACCCGAAGTATTCCGCGGCCAGGGTCACGCCCATGAACTCGGTGCTGATCGTCAGGAAATTCAACAGGAAGAGGTTGCCGGCCGAATACCAGGCCCACGAGCGTCCGAAACGCTCCCTGATCAACCTCGCGTATCCGACGCCGGTGACCGCACCAAGCCGGACGACCATCTCCTGGTTCACGATGAGGACCGGGATCAGCAGGATGAGCGTCCACAACAGAGAGTAGCCGTAGTCCTGGCCGGCCTGGGCATATGTGGACACCCCGCCGGCGTCGTTGTCGCCGACCATGACGATGAGGCCGGGGCCGATGATGGCGGCGAAAGTCATCGCCCGGCGGCGCCACGTGCGGCGCGGCATGGGGTCGCCGGCACGGATGGTTCCGAACGCCCCATGGATGTCCTCGGATCGAGCCTCGGCAACAGCCGGCGCCCTGGACATCGATCGCGAGTCGTCTTTCACCGGCTCGCGCTCGGACACGAGAGGTCTATACGCCCGTGCTTGCTTCGGCGCGCGCGCGCCACTCTTCGGGGACGATGGCCTCGATCACGTCGTCCGCCGTGACGGCGCCGAGCAGGTTGCCGGCGGCGTCGGTCACGGCCAGCGCGACGAGGTTGTAGTCGGCCATGGTGAGGGTGACGTCCGTCACGTCCGCGCCTGTGGTCACCCGGCAGGTCACGAGCTCGAGCTCCTCGACCTTGCGCTTGGCGTCTGACCTGAGAAGGTCGGCCGTGCTCACGCTGCCGATCAACCTGCCGTCAAGCTCGGTGATGAAGACGGTGCCCAGCAGCTGGTGGGGTGCCTTGTCGTCGATACGCACCGCCTCCAGCGCCTCGGCAGCTGTCGCGCCGCTCAACACCCAGACGTAGTCGGGGCTCATCATCCCTCCGGCGGTGCTCGGGTGGTACTGCAGGAGCTTGCGCAGCTTGTGCTGGGCCTGCGCCGACATGAGGTCGAAAACTGGTTTCCTCCGCTCCTGGTCGAACTCGTTGAGCAGGTCGGCGGCATCGTCGGGCGCCATGCGTTCGAGCACCTTGGCAGCCTCTTCGTTCGACAGCGACCGGAGGAACTCGACCTGGTGCTCGGTGTCCAGCTCCTCGAAGATGTCGGCGGTCAGCTCGGCATCGCTTTCGACTGCGTCCAGGATCTCTTCGCCCTCTTCGTGGGTCGCGCCTTCGACGAGGTCGGCGATCTGCGCGGGGTGCAGCCGTCGCAGCCGCTGCAGAGGCATGAGCAGCTTGGCCGTCGGCACGTGGCCGACGAACGGCTGCACATCCTTCCAGTCGAGGATGGCGTGCTTGCGCAGGTCCGGCCTGCCCCGGCGCGGAACCAGGCGGCGGAGCATCGCCCGGGGGCTGCGGTCGACGCCGAGCAGCCTCCAGCCTTCGTCGGCGTGCCCGAGCACGAGGTCGTGCGCCTGCACGATGCGGCCACGTGCCACGTCCACGAGATGCCGGCCGAGGACGTCCGCGGCCAGCAGCACCTCGCCCGGCCGTCTCTGAAAGGCGCCGGTGTCGAGCGTCTGCGTATTGAGCCGCACCTCGCCGGGCGCGAGCTTGTCGATGTTCTTGACGCTGACGAAAACGTCGCGGCCACCCATGCGGACCTTGATCCCCGTCACAGGCGGGTAGCCGCCGCCGTCAAGCTTGACGATCAGGTCTTCGAGCCTGCCCAGGTCGTCGCCGGCCGGGTTGAGGACGGGGCTGCGCAGGAGCTGGGTCACCATCACCCGGCGCTTTTCGCGGTGCGCGGGCTCGTGGGTGGTCGCACCCGCGGGTGACGGGTGGCCGTCCACGTGTTCGTTCTTGTCGCTCATCGGTCTACCGCTCGCGCGGCCCTCCTATTGCCGGCCGGCCCCTGGGCGGTTCCCGTGGGCCCGGGCAAGTATTGAAGTCATTATCCCGCCCACAAACTCGCTAAACGTCCCTGTGCTGGAGGATGTCCAGGATCCTCTCTTGCTGCTCCAGCATCTGCAGCTGGCGCACGTTCATCGTGTGCAGCGCGGTCAGGGTCTCGTGATCCGCCTCGGCCCGAGCGTCCTGGCTTGCTGAGATCACGTTCTGGCCGACGATGATGATGGGCAGCAGCACCAATTGAAGGAACGACTGGCTCAACCAGGCGACGCCGGTGACCGTGTCTCCGTGTATGAATGCCCTGTACGCCTGGGGGAGCGAGACCAACCCGATGAGGACGAACAGGTAAGCCGCCCACATCGTCCCCACGCTCTTCGTGATCAACACGGCCAGTCGGCTGTTGAACTGCCCGACCGCGCTCGTTCCGTGGACGTCGGCGTGGACTTCGCGGCTCTGTACGAGCCTGGGGACATGCAGCGTCGCGGTGGTTTCAGCTCGGTCCGCCGCGCGCCGATGTGGGGACTTCTCGGTTCCGGCTTCTTCTGCCATTGATCCCTCCTCCAATGCTTTATTGACGACCACTGGGCATCAGCAGCAGCGGGCATTCGCTGCCATGGGCGAGCGTCTTGCCGATGTCGCCGAATATCAGGTCGTGCATGCCGTGGGCGTGGTGTCCGCCGATGATGATCAGCTCCGCGCGGAACTTCTTGGCCTCGTCGAGGACGAACTCCGGAAGGCGGTTCGGGCGGTGACCGCGGATATCGGCCGAGGCCTTGACCCCGGCTTCGACGAGCGTCGCGGCGATCTGTTCGCCGAATCGAAACGCTTCGGGAATGGTTTCTCGCTCCATCGTCGCCGCGGCGGTGACGACACGCTCCCGCATATGCACCACCAGGACCTCCGAGTCGAAGGCCTTGGCCAGACCGGTGACCACCGGCACCGTCTCTTCGGCATCCTCCTGGTCGCCGACTGCGACGAGGATCTTGGAAAACATCAGGTCGCCCTCCATTGCTCTGGGTACGCCACGCGGCGATTCTCTACGATCGGCGGCACAGATGGCATGCCGCGTGCAGTACTACCGCGCCGAGCTGAAAAAGCGACATGGCGAATGGGAGGTGTACCTCAAGACCAACTCGGGACTTCCAGGCCCGCGCGCGAACCTCGAGCTGGTGGAGGCGGTGGGCGAGGAGGCTGACGCCGACCTCCTCTGGCGCCTCTCCGCATCGAGCGACGAATTCCTTGCGCTGTGCGGGACGGCGGGGCTCGGGCGCCTGGCCGCGACCGACTCCGAGGCCGTGCTGGCGTGGCTGAGAGAGCTGGCCGAGGACCCTCGCTGGCGCGTGCGGGAAGGCGTGGCGATCGCGCTGCAGCGGATGGGACGTGAGGATATGGCGCAGCTGATCGCGTCCATGGAGGCCTGGTCGAAGGGCGGTCCTTTCGTGCAGCGGGCGGCGGCCGCCGGGCTGTGTGAGCCTGCCCTGCTCAAATCGCAGGACGAGGCGCGGATGGTGCTCTTGATCCTCGACCACATCACGCGGTCGATGGCGGCCACGCGCGAGCGCAAGCACGGAGGCTTTCGCGTCCTGCGGCAGGCGATGGGCTACTGCTGGAGCGTGGCGGCCGCGGCCAACCCCGAGGCCGGACGGCCCATGCTGAAGAAGTGGCTGCGCTCAGCCGACCCCGACGTCGCCTGGGTCATGAAGAGCAACCTCGGCAAGGCGCGAATGAAAGGGTTGGGCATCACCGCTTCACCTCCCCACCGCGCGGGCAGGAAGTCGGTCAGCAAATAGCTCACATGGTGGCCGAGCTCACGCTGTTTCCGGATGCCACGGTCGCCAGGATGGGCAAGGTCTGTCATCCGCTGCACATGCAGGACAAGGACCCGGTGCTGGCCGCGCTGACGGCATTCCTGAACACCTTGTGATTGGCGCCCCGCGAGGTGTGGGATTTCACCACATTGTTGACACGTCGGGGGTTCGGATGTCGCAGGACATAGTTGACACCACCGAGATGGAGGTGTCGCTATGGC
>Ga0070699_100000251_pt1 | contig 52592 bp, 32 predicted proteins | sample KBSK1503metaG_FD_65473 | JGI IMG/M metagenome (GOLD analysis project Ga0070699, IMG submission 65473) | Corn, switchgrass and miscanthus rhizosphere microbial communities from Kellogg Biological Station, Michigan, USA - KBS K1-50-3 metaG | ecosystem: Host-associated > Plants > Roots >... | reverse complement strand
GGGTAACGATTGGCGGCACGCAGGACGCGCCTGCGATCTCGTTCGCGCGTGGCCCCGATCGACCAGAGACCATCACCTCGTACGGGACGACATACCTCGATCCCAACACCGGCAACATCACGCTGCTCGGAGGACAGCCGACCTCACCCGGTACTCTGCTGCCCATGAACATGACGCCCCCTGGCACTTCACAACCGGCGCACTTTGTGGGTGGCCGCGGCAGCCGGAAGCGAGAGGAGTTTCACGTGGACGCCACCCGGCCGGGTGGCGGTTATTGGACGATCGATCAGAACTTTCTCGGTGAGACGCCACAGGACGACCGGACCATGCACTATGCGATTACGCTGCCCACCCGGCAGGTGCTGGTCATCAACGGTGGCAACTATGATTTCTACGGACCTATCTTTTATCCGTTGCTGCTAACGCCGAAGTTCAACGGGACGTCGTTCGTGGAATACGAGAAGACGCGCATGAGCGAAGGTGTGGAGCCGCGCCTATATCATAACAACGCGCTACTCCTTCCCGACGGGCGAATCCTCGTCTCGGGAGGCAACTCGGCACGTGCGACCGTCCGCAGTAGCACCACCACCGCTCCGGCCGGTTCCCCGGGTCCGCCGCGGGATGGACAGCCGCTGCCGAACCTGGACCTTGTCGACATCGATATGTATTTCTTTGGCGACGGCCCCATGGCCAAGGGTGAGAAAGGGATGCGTACCATCCCAACCGAAGATTGGGTCGCGGAGATCTTCAGCCCGCCTTATCTCTTCATCGATCCGAATCGGCGTGCCGCGATCACATCAGTTCGGCCCGTTGTGTCCCCTTCCAACCATCAACCGGAGTTGACCATAGGGGACAAGACGTTCGTCCTGCTACATAGTGACGCCGACTATAAGGTCCAGTTGTCTGGGTTGCCGCCTGCTTGTGGCGGCGAGGAAAAGAGCTCGTTGGTGCTCATCAAGCTGTCGTCTGCCACGCACGGGTGGCAAAACGGACAGCAGTTCATCGACCTGCCATTCAGGGTCGCGCCCGGAACGCAGAACGAAATAGAGTTCCGGACACCGAACGCCAAGGCGGCGAATATCCCGCCAGCGTATTACATGATGTTCTATGTGGATTGTCATGGGAAACCCAGTGTCGCTCGCATGGTTCGGTTCGACGACCAGGCGACAACGCCATAACCGCACAGGATTAACCAACATGGAGAATACGTCTATGTGGTTCTGTTCTTCACGTTCTTACCTGGGTTGTTGTTACTCTGACGCAAAGCCAGTGCAACAAATGTGGTTGACTCAGCCACTTACTCTCTCTTTCACTTGGCGAATGAGCTTCAACTAATGCCTCTGCAAACAGAGAACCTGGTGATGATGGGTCTCGGAACTTTGGGAGATATTCCGCCCAATTCTCTGCAGCCTCCGCTCGTGGATGGCATTCATTTGCGATGGGCTTTTAAGCGCGAACTCGGCTTCCCGTGGAATGGCTTTTATCTTTTTCGCCGTCCGCACAAGAGTGTTGACAATCTTTGTATTGCCCGGACGACAGAACAGATCAGTCTCGGTCCGTGGCCGTCAAATAGGATGAACACTCCTCATGGCGACCTGAGCAGCGATCACAATCTGTTTCTGTCAGATGATTTCTCATCCGCGGCACGCAAGGAGTTTGACCTACAGAATCGACGTTATCTGCGTTTCGCAATAACCGCAGGAGAGTTGGCCCATTCCGCAAAAGTTACCATTGGCTTTCGTGACTCCGGAAAAACTACAGACAAATCTAAGTGTGTGAGGTTCTCAGAGCAAGAACCGCGAACTGATACAAACCCACTCGTCGATGAGGATGCGAACTTCACAGTATTTGATCACACCGGCAAGGTTGCTGTCGAAACCCGTATCGGACTCCTGAATAAAAAACCTGGCGCACTGGTTGGGTTGTTTTGTGAGTCGCAGCTCAGAATCACGCTGTCGCGTCCTGCGGCCACAGTTGAATTGAAGCTGACGCATTTTGGTGGGCCCGGTACAGTGGAAGCATTGAACCCCATTGGACGACTCCTCGATAGAGTGGAGATGGGGAAAAATGCAGGTGAGCCAGAAACAATAAAACTGACGGGTCCTGACATCAATAGCGTGATCATACGCGCGGCCGGAACTGAGACTCTCCTACATGAAATCTGCTTCGGAGATCGAACTCAGCCGGCGCAAGCCGACGCGACGGAAATTAGTGTCAAAGCGTTTAACGGCAACGTCCAAGTGGACCAGGTAAATGTTATCGGGCAGCCGGGCGACATTGTCTCGGTAACGCTTGAAGCTGATTCCATTTCGGTGATTGAAATTGACTCTGGTCCCGCGGCTCTGATTGATATCTGCTACGAACCTGTCCTTAGAGATGCCCGAGCCCGTTGGGGCCTACTACAGGACCTTGAATCGCCGTTGTGTCTTCCGGTCACACATCCGGACTATCCATGTAGTGGCGGAGGAGCAATCAACTTAGTTGCGGCTGAAGGGCGCGCGCTCAGCCGGATACAATACGGTTCGGCCCCAGACTGGGCGGGTGCTCCTTTCTCCGAGCTTCATCAGGAACTATTGAAGTTGGTCGTCGGCGGTCCTGGCAGTACGCCGATGGCGGTTCGGAAATCCCCAGCTATTTCCGCCACACCCATTCCACCCGATCCAGGTATCGCCGCACCTCGGATGACAGAGCAGTATCCGCTGGATCTCGTATTACTCGGCGCGCTGCATCCGGCCATCGCTCAAATGATTGGGCTCTACTGGGTTGACCAAACTGCACAGCCGGATCAGGCCTATGACTATCTGGTCGTGGCTGACTACGTAGGACGCCGCAAACTGAATGCAAAGGAGATGCTGGCGTGGATACAGGAGAATGGCTTCGCTGATGTTGAGGCTTACATCGTTTACAACAAGGAGATGAGACCGGCGACGCCGCTAGCAACGCCTGAGGGATTGAAGACATACGCGCTTTCCGGTAGCACGCGGCGAGAGCAGGATGGCACGCTTTACGACGCAAGTAACAGTGCAGGTCTGCGTTGGCAGACAAGTCCGATCGAATTGACGGCGTTGCAGGCCGATCATGCCGTCATGTTTCACGTATGGCGGGCTTCGCTGGGTAACGACGTTACGCCTGACGTTCCAACTAACTATGATCTGATCACCAAATCAGGACCAGTAATAGTCGTGAAGCCGTTGCCGTCAGGTCACACGCCGCAGCGCGCGTCGGACTGGCCTCCCTTTTCCTTGCATCATCTCGATAATGGTCTAGTGGATGGGTGGTATGGATATCAGGTTAGCGGGCTGGACATCTTCGGGCGACTCAGCGCGAACAGCGCTGCAGCAAAATGGTATCAGTGGAGTCCGCAACCCGATCCGCGGCCCTGGTACTATCAGGATCCGGAAAGTGATACGGAAATACATCCCTCTGCAGTCAGGCTGCTCGACAAGGTTCCTCCTCCTTATCCGCCGGGTATCGAAGCCTACGCGCTAGATCCCAGGGATCCGACTGTACTCAAAGATCCGTCTTACAATAACTGGTGGACCACGCTTAACGCGGCTGAACAAACGAATGTAATCGGATTGCGCGTACGCTGGCTCTGGACCTTTGAGCAAATGCGTCAGGCGCCTGATACGCGTGAGTTTCGTATCTACTATCACCCGGGCGCGACAAATGCGCTACTGGGGCGCACGATCAGTGTTTCCGCCGCGAGCGATACTGAGAGTCTCGTCGAAACCGATATCGCCAATCCGCATTCATTGAATGCTTACGCCGGTGCGTGGCTGCGAATCGGCTCGAACAGTTTTGTGGTGACGGCAAGCGAGGCTGCGAATCCTTTGCGTCTGCGCGTGAAGAACCTCGGCCCGACATACGCGGCCGGAACAGTTTCGGTCATTCAAGGCGCAGCCACGGTTACCGGCAGCGGCACCAGTTGGCATGCAGGACTCGCTGGACTCTCGTTCCAGATCGCCGGCGAAACAAGGTCCTACAAAATTCTAACAGTCGATTCCCCAACTCAATTGACGTTGGCACAACTTTATAGCGGAACGACTGGACCTGGAAAAAGCTATTTGATTTTTGATCTCCGCCCGCCTGCGAACCGTCTGTGCAGCGTTGTTATCCCAGAAAGTTACGGCAAGGGATGGATTGCGCTCGTTAATGGCTCAGCTACAGTCACAGGAGATCAAACTAACTGGAACTCCACTCTCGCCGGCATGAAGCTGCGGATCGAAGGTGAGCTGGTTTCCTACACCATTCGATCAGTTGTTTCCACGACTCAGATAACGCTGACCCAGCCTTACGGCGGCAGAACAGACCCGCGCAAGGCCTACACGATCAGCCATCCGCTACATACCGACTACGCCGTTTCGACCAACTGGGAAGACCGTTACTACGTTGTCGATTACAACCAGCATGTGACTTCAACTGTAGATGAGAATGGGCGGCCGCTCCGTGCTTATGAGGTGTTGCTGCCGGCTCCAGGCGACACTTTTAGAGACGGACTACCGCTACTCCCGACTCTTGCGGAACCTGTCGCGTATGCGCAGGTTGGCGTGAGCGCTGCTGACGATAAGATTCATACGGCAGATAATCCCAAATGGACCACGGGCCGTTGGGGCGGCCGCTTCGGCAACGAGGGTTCAGTTGGTCCACGCGCAACAATCTTCCGTGTACTCAGAGATCCGCCGCCGGCGCCGACACCTCCCGCTGATTCCGAGCGTGTCTTCGCCACTCCTGCCGATTATCACAGCCAGTCGTTTTACACCTATCGCTGGCGGCCAGTAGCACATCTGCAAGCACATGTTTTCCGTGCTCTTGATGATACGATTTTCAATGTCGATTGGGAGTTGCGCCAGCCGCCGCGAACGCTGCGATCACCACTCGACGCCACGCAGCTTCAGTTCTTCCCCGCAACAACAGTTGAGCCGCGTTGGGACGCAGTGAAACGTCAGCAGGTCGCCGATGAACTGAATCAGTTGAACACCTTCAGCCGAGATGCGACCGGTAAGGCGCAGGCGATGGCTTATTACCGTGGATTATCGAACGACGCGCTGCGGGTTCTCGCGGGTCTCAGTGGCAATGAACAGGCATTCTCGCAATTAACAATTCAACCGCTGGATCCCGCAGACGCGGCCAACGCCGATCGTCGCGGACCGGATAATGCAGACACTTATGTGCCTGATGCCAGTCTGCGAGCATATTTGGACGCATTGGATGGACGCTCAACCAATCGCTATTTCTACCGCTCGGCTTACGTGGATGGGGCACATAATCGGAGTCCGCTGAGTCTCTCTGGTCCACCCGTTTGGCTGCCGAACGTCGTGCCGCCGCGAGCTCCGGTGATCACGAAAATACTTGGCGGCGATCGACAGATTACTCTGCACTGGGCTTCTAACCGTGAAGCAGACCTCGCGGAATATCGCGTCTACCGCGCCGAGAGCGAAGACGCCGCGCGCGATCTGCGGCTGATGACGCTGGTCCATACGGAGGTAGTTCCGCCTGGCGATCCCGCAACGCGACCAGCCGAACTGGAATGGATGGATCTGGGGTTGGTAGCCGGACGGTCACACTGGTATCGGATTGCGGCAGTTGACATCGCCGGAAACGTATCCGGCCCAACGGATGTGATGGAAATGCAGGCGTTTCGGTTTGGCTCGCCATCGGCTCCGGTGTTTTCTTCTGCCGATTGGGCTGGAGGTGGGAATTTGGTGCACCTTGAGTGGTTGCTCCCAGAACCGGGTTTGTCGTTTCTTGTGCAGCGGCGTGCCGGTGACTCTGGTCGATGGGTAACTATATCTGAATGGCTACCACCTGACTCGACGACTTTCGACGATGTCAATGCAAGCCTAACCACAGCGAATTATTACCGAATAAGATCCCGTGACGAGAGCGGAAAGATAAGCGTGGGGTTTGTTCCTCGTTTGGTTCCAGCCGCAGGCGGGTGAAGATTCAATCTTTTCTTCCAGCAGCTTTGACGGAGAAGATGAAGTGCCTGAAATAAAACTGGATATGCCGCTGGCAGTTGTCCCGGTCGGGACCGATCCGGCAACGTACTATGCGAGCTTCAGCGGTAAGTTAACTCCGTCATGGTCGCCATCGGAAGGGCTCGTAGTCTGGGTTGCAGCAGAAAACGAGATTTCGGGTTTGTATGCGCCGATCAAAGCAGCAATGCGTTTCGCGCCCGCAGGCACAACAATCGGAGATACAACTTTAGCGACTGACAGTATTCTCCTCCAAACTTGGCCAACTACCTACATAACACTCAAAAGAGCGTTCCCGTCGCCAGTTCCGTCCGAGATTCGTATCGAGAACGTCGACGCAGCGGTGGTCCGCACGATGGTGTCCGTCTTGTTCGCCGCCCTCGGCCGTACGACCGCAGCAGTAGATGGCTTTATGCGCGGTGAAGGATTGTTGAAAGTTGACGCGGGAGCGCCCATCGGGACTGCGGCTGCCGCTACCGGCGCACCTTCGCCAACAACACCGAACAAGGTGAAGATTGTGATGTCTGACGCCGCGGGGAACTCGCTCAATCCAATTCAATTTCTATCCGACGCTTCAGACCACGCCGGCATTGATAGTACACAACACCCGCTGCTAAGCGAACTCGATCTAGATGGATGGGTGGAAGTGTTGGTAGTAGACGCCTCAGGCACACCACTCAGTGGTGAACCCTATGACATGTACCTGGCTGACGGAACCACGCGTCATGGGAATACCGATGCTAGTGGACGGATATATGAGACGGGAATTCCGATCGGAGAATGGGCACTAGACCTCACAAACCATCCTTCGTTTGAAATGCTTGAGTGATGGTCATCAGAGCTAGGAGTTTGATATGGCCCAAGTAGGCATAGTGCGAATAGGAACGGCGTTTTTTCGTGAATATGCAATCGAGAGCGGCGATTCTCTAATTGGCATCTGTTTGAGGTTTGGCCATACAAACTGGCGGGCGGTATATGATCACGTAGTAAACGCTCCGTTCCGCGCTCGCTTTCCTGATCCTGACGCAATTGATTTTGTTAATCCGGTCAATCTTTTCATCCCTTTAGTAGGGTCTCCGCGTGGTGGCATTCGCCGGCGTGCAGCGCCGATTGGCGATTACATCGTTGCTCGAATCAGGGATGAGGAGGGTAATAGATTGGCGGGAGTTAGCCTGCGACAGATCATGCCGGGGGCACCGCATGCCGGCTCTGTCGTTACGACGGATTCAGGTGGTGACATTATTATTTCCAATCCCGTACCGGGTGATTGGTTCCTTTCCTCGCCGGATTATGAACTAGTCGCTACGGCGTCACCAGGAACGGCGACGCCTGTACAGGATTGGATGTCGGTTCGTCACTCAGGATCATTACCTGATCCAACACCTGACTTTCAATTGACGCGCAACAGCGTGATCGAGATAACGGCGCGCCGGATCTACTACATCGTTTGTCCCGAGTGCGGGCGAACATTCAGAACGATTAAGACGGCACCCACGGGTCCGCACAATCTTTGCCCGAACGATAGTTTTGATCTCAGCTCAATTGAAAGTGAAATCGTCGCAAACAGCACTTCGTTCACTGCCCCTACAACTGGACAGAATCCGGCTACCAGTCCAACCACGCTGAGATGTCGTGGAACTTCGTCGCTATCCACGGCCCATGGTCCTGCGACGATCTACTGGGATGAATCACGTTTCGCGAGATCAAACGGAACCGACTACACCCTATTTGCCTGGGTTGGTGTGGCTACGCCGCGCTCCGTGCATATCGTCGGGCGCAGTACCTGGGGGGCTGTCGCGCCTGTTACCGGCGGTCGAAGTTATGAGTTCCATGCGACAGCGTTGCATGCATCACTGGCTTATAGTGCGCTGGCGATTCCGAGCAATGAAACGCAATCTCTATCGGGCGTATTGAAATGGATGACCATCCACCATACGACTGATGACGCATTGAATTCCTATGGTACTGCGACCGCGTTGCAACACAAACATCAGACCACGGGCGAGGATGGTAGTCCTTATGCCGACATTGCTTACCACTATGTAATTGATGCCAACGGTGCAATCTACGAAGGGCGCCCACTTGGCATTAAAGGCGCCCACACACAATTGTTCAATGGAGGCAATATTGGGATTGTAGTGGCTGGCGATTTCGAGAGCCGTTTGGCCAACGGTTTTACTCCCGATATACCTACTCCGGCAGCGCTCATTGCGTTGACCAATCTGATCCTCGTCTTAGCCTTTCGATTCAATGTCCAGAGTGTTTGGTCACATAGAATGCGCGCGCCTCAAGCTGGGTTGCCCGCAGACCACACGGAATGCCCAGGCGATAATCTTCAGGGCTTTGTGGAGGGGGCGTTGCGCACACAATTTCACGGGCCACCGCCATAAAAAGAGAATAAACCAATGCCGCCCGACACCATCTCCGCTTCACCATTCATTCCAATAAGCCTGCTGCTGGAAGACATAGGCGTGTGGCCTGCCGACATCGCTGAGGTGGATGGGGGCACAAACGTGCTTGATCGCATCGGGATCAGCGACGTCGGGATTATCGAGACGGAAACACAGACCACAGCGCATTTCACCCTTGTGTTTGCAGATGAGCTCGTGCTGAGACTGCCTGGATTACCTGAGATCGGCCTTGTCTTCGGTAGCACCGGCAACCGATCGGAGTTCCCAATTGAGATCGATCTGCGCGCGCCAAATGAAGTGCGGTTCACGCGTGTCTCACTTGCGTTGCGCTTTAACGCAAGCGTGCTCAAGCCTGTGCGGCGTACAAATGGAGTATTCGAACTTGACCCGACACGCACATATGTTCAGATCGGCGTGACTGGCTCCATCAAAGTCAGTGCCGATGGAATACGAATTGAAGGAATGAACGAGCTCAGTCTGGAGCCCTGCATGATCGGCAGTTCCGGTGTCGTGATTGAAGCTTCATCAATTGCGCTCGATCTATCGACCGATTCGAGTATTCCACAGGCACAGGCCGCCGGATTACCAGCCGATTGGGTAGGCGTTTTCATACAAGAGGCAGCTATCCATCTACCACCGGAACTTGGCTCGGCAATTCCCAGCGGGCTGAGCTTTCGTAATTGCTTCATAGGTTCGGGCGGATTTACCGGAGAGATAGATCTTTTCTGGGATCCTGGGTTCACTGCTTCCCTCGCCGGTGTGGGACTCACACTCAGACAGTTCGCTCTTGGATTTCGTCAGAACAGCTTTGTGCGATCGGAAATAAAAGGCCGTCTCCTCCTTCCATTCTTCGACGAACCTCTCGATATTGAAATTGGCTTTTCAGCAAACGGTGCACTGAATGTAAGGCTGAGCGATCCGGCAGGAATTGCAGAACTTGAAAAGCCGGGCCTCCTGTTTCTCAGCGTAACCGCAATTAGCTTTAGGCTCAGCGACGGTCTGTTCGTCGCCGCCATTAGCGGGACGCTTAGACCTGATATCGGAGGATTTGAGTGGCCGACTTTTGAACTGCGCGAGCTTTCTATCGACTCCGAAGGTCACGTCCATCTCGACGGAGGCTGGCTAGATCTCCCGGCGCAGTACGCGCTCGATTTTCATGCTTTCAAACTTGAGATCACTCGCCTGGGCTTTGGCAAAGATGAGGACGGCGGCAAGTGGATCGGATTCTCCGGCGGACTTAGATTGGTGGAAGGACTGCCAGCCGGCGCTTCGGTCGAAGGTTTGCGCGTAATCTGGTACGAAGACGGCCGGCCGACGCGGATCACACTCGACGGCGTCGGCGTGGAGTTTGAAGTGCCCGGCGTCGTGCGTTTTCAGGGAGCTGTTTCCTATCGGGAATTAATGGTAGGTGGCGAGGTGGTCCATCGCTTCGATGGCAACATCAGCCTGGACTTGCTTGCGCTCGACGTCGCGGTAGACGCCACACTCGTGATCGGTTCCGCGACCAGCCCACAGGGAACGTACACCTTCTTCGCCATCTATGTTGACGTAGAGCTTCCGGCGGGCATACCACTGGCAAGCACCGGTCTCGGTCTCTACGGCTTTGCCGGACTTTTCGCGCTGAGCATGGAACCGGATAAGCACACAGACGAGGCCTGGTACGGAGTCGGAGATACAGATGGCTGGTACCACCGGGGAACGGTCGGTGTTACTGATTTAAGAAACAAGTGGGTTAATCGTCGCGACAGTCTTGCGCTCGGAGCAGGTGTCACTATCGGTACCCTGACCGACAACGGCTACATCTTCTCCGGAAAAGTGCTGCTGGTCATTGTCTTCCCTGGTCCAATCCTGTTGATTGAAGGCAAGGCAAACCTGTTGAAGGAACGCTCGCGCCTCAGTGAAGAGGCACTCTTCCGGTCCCTCGCTGTGCTCGACGGCCGGGCGGGAACATTCCTGATCGGAATCGATGTTAATTACAAATACGAGGACGGGGGCGAGCTAATTGATCTTCGCGGCGGCGTCGAAGCATTCTTCAACTTTAGCGATGCCAGCGCCTGGCATTTGTACATGGGCCTGAAAGACCCGCGTGAAAAGCGCATTCGGGCCGAGATTTTCAAGCTGTTTGAAGCAAACGCCTACTTCATGCTGGATGCTCACCAACTGGCAACGGGCGCCTGGATCGGATACGACAAGCACTGGTCGTTTGGCCCACTCAGCGTAACCATCGGGGCATGGATCGAAGGCAATGTAGTCCTCAGTTGGAAACCTGCTCACCTTCGCGGCGATCTATGGCTGCATGGACAATGTGGGCTTCGTGTCTTTGGCTTCGGATTCAATTTGAGTGTCGATGCACGTTTCGACGCAGATGTCTTTGATCCTTTCCGCGTACGTGCGGAATTCAGCGTTGGCATCGATCTCCCGTGGCCGTTGCCTGATTTTGACGCGAGCATCACATTGGAATGGGAACGTCCATCCAGCAATCCGCCATTGCCACAGCCGCCCACCAGCCCGCACTTGCCGCTGCCGCTTAAAGAGATCGCCATCGAGCACTTCAAGGTGACGACGAGTTGGCCGTTGCCGCGCGGCGGGAGTCAACCACTGTTGCTGCCAAACTACGACACTGACAGTGATGGTTTTCTCGATGCGCCTAGTCCGTCTGTGGCCGTGCAAGAGTTGCGGCCGGCGCCGGATGGAATACCGGTTGTGCCTCTTGATGCGCGTCCGCACCTTACTTTCGGTCGTTCGGTCCATGATCCGGCGCTGGTCGGTATTAACACCCAACCGGTTACACCTGAATTTGAACGGATTGGCGATCCTGCTCAGGATCGAGGGCCGGTAAAGGTCAAATACAGTTTGATTGAAGTTGCCCTGGATAAGAGTGTTGGGACAGGCTGGAACGCCGTTGCACGAAAAGCTGCGACTCCTAATTCGCCGGGGGTCCGTACCTTGTATGGCTCCTGGGCGCCAATGCCTGCGCTTCCGGATGGGGGAGGAGTAAATGCAGGCCAAACTAAACTCTGGCTCTGGTCCAGGACGCCTTTTGATTACACGCGGCATAGTGGGCGGGCATGGGATGAGTGGTTTACTGATCGGTTTAGTGATTATCCCTGTTTGCCCCCACTTCCCGACCGTGAAATCTGTTGCGACTTTGAAAACATCGATCCTTCTGAACGACTTTCATCGCCATGGTCCTGCCCGAACGAGCCCAATCTGCTCATCGCCTGGATGCCCCCGCGTGACGAGAGCGTCTCCATTCTCGCGCAACCGATCATGGGCCATAGCCACGCCTTATGCCTCACGCCGATTGCCATAGAACCACGCAAAGTGATTATTGCGACGTCATCACCAGCCCGATCCGTCCGCATCGTAGTGGCCGAAGAACAGACAATTGGTGAAAAACAGTGTGTTGACTTCAAGCAGGGCGCCGAACACGGACCTAATCCGCGAATCGAACAAGATGTCCAGTTTCTGGTGAGGAATTCTCCTAATTCAGCTCCGGCGCCGATGACGGAACTGCGACTTGAGATCACCAATGCCGGGATGCTAGTGGGGCTCAACGGCGGATTCCAACTCGACATCTTGTTGCCTTGCACCGCTTCCTCAATTGAACTGATGTTGATCCATAAAGCCTCACCGCCAACCGTGGAACTCTTTGACGCCGAGAATCGAAGCCTCGGAACAACGCAATTGCAGCCTTCCCAGGGAACCACTGAGACGGTGACTCTTAACGGTCAAGGTATTGCACGCATCGTCATACTCTCACCGGGCACCGAAACAACCCTGCACCAGGTCTGTTTTGTGTGCTCCCCAGACAACGACTCTTCAATCATGGCCTCAGGGTTTGACGCACAGGGGAACCAATACGGACCGTTTACACCCGCGGACCATCTTATAGATGTCACTGGTAATCAGATGGTGAAGGTGGAGGTGGTTGGTAGAGGAGGCTTCTGTCTCGTACAAATCTGCGCGACTGTTGGTCCCGACCAGGCCGCGGTCCAACAGCGTGAAGAGATGATGCAACACCTCCGCGACGAATTGGCGCGTTGGTCGCAGGAAGGCGAAGTGCTCGAGCCTCATACAACCTATCGTTTGAAGGTCGTAACCAGGGTCGAAACCGCTAATGCTTTCATAGGTAATTTTGAGCAGACCGAATTCGCTTACTTCCGCACCGAAGGTGCTCCGGGGTTAACTACGCTATCCATCCCAGCCGGAGCGGAGTCAACGAATGGTCTGAGCGATCTTGCTCGCTATGTGCGCCAGACCATTCCCGCTACAGTGCCCGATGCCGGCGAGAAACCTCCGCTGCCCAGACCAGTTTACCGAGGCTACGATGTGGGCGCTGAGTTTAACGAAGACTATGTCGATCTCATGTATCGAATAGATCGACGCGACCTGGGCCTTTACCTTTACGACAACAACAACCGGCCCGTGCGTGACGCACGTGGCCGACTGATTGTGCTCAGCAATCGCTGGGGTAAGTCAGAAGACCTAACACTCACGGCGAGTGACCAGACCTGGATCAATACGCTTAATGGCAGTGACTGCGCCTCTCTCGATACGACAGGCATTCCGCACGACACTACACTGACGTCTACTGCGGAAGGTCAGGTGCTGAATGCCGACACCGTTTATGAAGCGCGCCTGGTACCGCTCTTATTACACGAAGCCTTCTCAACATACGCACTGGGTGCGGCGATCAACGGGCCGGCTGGAAGTCTGGATGGCTGGGAGGCGATTGATCATGGAGGGAATGACGGTCCGTCACATTGGGAGGTTCGTGAAGAGGGGGCACCGCCGAGTCGCTTCATCATCCAGACCTCAAACATTTGGGGTGGCAGCGCCAACAGCACTGACCCGGTCAAACCGGGCACGTTGCTGCTCCGTTCAGACAACCCCGCACTGCTGCCGAGCGATTCAAGTCAACCGGGTAACTGGACCGATTATCGCCTGAGTCTTTTTATTCGCTCTGAGCAAGACAATGCGCTTGGGGTGGTCTTTCGCTATCTTGATTCCAATTACCATTATCGCTACTCGATGGATCGGGAGGGAAAGTATCGCCGTTTAGTCCGAGTCGTGGATGGGATAACGACTATTCTGGTCGAGGATGATTTCGTTTATCAGCGTGATGAGGATTACTTGATCTCCGTCGAAGCCATAGGTTCGTCGCTGCGCATTTATCAGGATGGAGCTTTTGTTTTCGAGGTGACTGACAATTCAATAGAGCGCGGCCGCTTTGGTCTTTACAGTTGGTCTAATAGTGGCGCTCGATTTAGCGATATCCGCGTGGATGACTTCCGCGCCATTGCGCCGGTCGTTTACAAGTTCAAATTCACCACTTCAGAATTCGTCAATTTCTTTCATCACCTCCACAGCTTCCAGGATGAGATCTGGCGAGTGACGCTGCCAGTCGCGGCGGATATTGCGCCCGAGGTAGATCAAGCAGTAACACTACCGGCACCGCTGACCGAAAGTGAAACGCGCGCTTATGAGAGTCTGGCAAACAAGGCCATGGGCCCGGCCGCCCGGCTGAATCCACCTGAGGTTCAGGTCTCGCGCATTGAGAAGGACGACGAGGCGCTGGCCTTTCTTGTTCAAAGTCTGGAACCGATCGATTGGTCGCGCACCAGTCTGGAATTGTGGCGCTCTCCCCAACATATCTCTCACCAGGAATTTCCCCGCGCACTCAAGCTTACCGACGTAACCTTTGGAAGCATTCAGCCTAACGAAGAGTCTGTGACTGTATTGTTGCGGGAGTCCGAAGACTTGAGTGGAGTTCGGGTTGAGTATCAACACATGCCCGCCGCGACAACGTCACCGATCGGCGATTTGATCCTGCTTGATGAAAACTTTGAAGCTAATGAAGGAGGTTTACTTTTTGAAGAGGCCTTCGGTCCCAACGCGATGGACCACTATACGGTTGTGAATGAGGGAACGAACTTTGGTCCTTCAGTGTGGGCGGTCGCAGGCGGCGCGATTGTGCAAACCAGCGACATCTTCGGTGGGAGCGTGTCGCCTGAGGCGCCAGGCAAACCAGGGACAATCGCTGTGACAGGAAAGCCCCATTGGGCCGCTGTGCGAATTCGGGCGAGGCTGCGTTCGAATGATGACGATAGCATTGGGATTGTTTTCCGTTATCAGGATGCTGATAACTACTATCGCATTTCGATGGATTCAGAGCGTAGTTTTCGGCGGTTGATCAAGAAGGTCGACGGAGTAGTGACAACCCTCTGGGAAGATAGTGTCGCTTTTAACATTGGCCAGCCTTATCAGATCGAGATCGAGACCTGCGCAGATCGATTGCTCGGGTATTTGGACAACGTGCTCCTTTTCAACGTGGTCGACCAAAGCCTGCCGGCCGGCCGAGTTGGTTTCTATTGCTGGGCCAACAATGGTGCGATGTTTGAGGCTCTGAGCGTCGAAGAATTACGCCATCCGATCGTTCTTTGGCAGCCGATATTATCTGACTTGAACGAGCTCGAAATCAGTGACGCGGACAGCGCCAGTGATGGTCCTTCCCTATGGGTCGCCGCCGGCGGAACACTGACTCAATCATCGAACATTCACGTTCCAGATTCTACGGAACACAAACCTGGCACCTATGCGCTCAGCCCGAAATCAGACTGGACCGATACCCAAATCAATGTCGGGCTGCGCTCTGATGTGGGTGGCGCGCTTGGAGTCATGTTCCGTTTCAAAGATAAAGACAACTACTACCGGTTCTCCATGGACGCCAACCTTGGCTACCGGCGCCTAATCAAAATAGTCGAGGGCGTCGTTACAACTCTTTGGCAGGACAGTGCTGGTTATATTGTCGGACAAATCCATAACCTTACTTTGCGTGCTGTTGGGAGTGAGCTTCGTGGTTACCTGGACGGTGTTTTGCTGTTCACTGTCTATGATCGAGAGCTAAAGCAGGGCCGTGTGGGTTTTTACTGCTCGGCGAACCCTGATGCGCGCTTCGCGCATATGCTGGTAACTGATCGAAGTCGCAGCGTCGGGCGCTGGGCTATTCACGATGAGGGGAACATCGGAGCTCCTTCCGTCTGGAGACTGGCAGGGGGAGCACTGATGCAGAAGTCGGTTATCTCCGGCGGTGTATTGCCGGCAGCGCCCGGCACTGCGGCAGTGACTGGTGATCCAAACTGGCAGGACTACCGTTTGACAGTTCACTTGCGCTCCGACACGAATCAAGCGATAGGCGTGGTATTCCGTTATGTTGATGACGACAATTACTACCGCTTTTCAATCAGCAGTCATAGCCATTACCGGCGGCTAATCAAAAACGTTAACGGTGTGGTGACAACTCTTTGGGAGGATGCCGGCGGTTATCCTGTTGGTTCAAGCTTGAGCCTCACGGTAAAAGCCATCGGTACCCGGTTGTCAGGCTTTATAGATACGACGCAGCTCTTTGACATCACCGATAGCGCCCTCAGGGTGGGTCAGATAGGTGTTTACTGTCAGGCTAACGGGGACGTTCGATTTGAACACGTGATGGTTAAGCAGGCATCTCTGGAAGACTGGGCGCTGTTCCGCGATCGCTTCGTCCACGGTGACATTAGCGCCTGGACTTTTGTGAACGATGGAACTTCTTCCGGTCCGTCAAATTGGACCACTTTCCAGGGCGGACTTCGTCAGACCAACGATATCTTTACACCGCCGCTTGATCGCCACACCTTAAGCAAGCAGGGGACGCATGCGGTGGCGGGCGATGGCGCGTGGACAGACGTCATCATCACGCTGCGGCTGCAATCGATGGACGACAATTCTCTGGGCCTACTATTCCGTTACCTGGATGCAAACAACTATTACCGGTTCTCAATCGATCGACAACGTTGGTGTCGCCGCCTCGTGAAAAATGTCGGCGGAACCTTCACTCTTCTTTGGGAAGATTTTGAGCGCTACGATGTCAAACGAGCTTATGAATTGATCATAGTGCTGACGGGCAGCACCTTGCGCGGCTACATCGACGGCGTGCCGCTGTTCGTGGTCGAAGATACAGCGTTTCCATCAGGGCGCATCGGCCTTTACTCCTGGCGGAATACGGATGCGCGCTTCTTCCAGGTCCGCGTGTATCCCGCGCATCAGGTCTTTAACGACTATCTTCTGGATGAACGCTTTTCTGTTCCCATTACAGACCGTTGGACTACGGTGGATGATGGCGATGTGGAGGGTCCCGCGCACTGGGCTGTGACCAGCGGTGAACTGCGACAAACTAGTAACATCCACGGCGGACTGATGGCGCGCAACGTACCTGATAAACCGGGAACCTACGCTCTAACGGGCGATGCTAACTGGACCGACTATCGCGTCAGCGTGACGCTGCGTGCCGACGAAGCCGACGCCATTGGCGTAATGTTTCGTTATCAGGATAACGATAATTACTACCGTTTCTCGATGGGTAGCCAACGCGGCTATAGACGTTTGGTCAGGAAGAGTGGTGGCGTGTTCACCGTACTGTGGGAAGACAGGAATCGATATTTGCTGCGCAGGCACTACACGATCACTCTGGATTGTATCGGTCAGCGACTGACGGGCTACTTGAATGGCCGTCGACTTTTCAACCTCGATGATTCGAGTTTAGCGGCGGGTAGGATTGGCCTCTACTGTTGGGCTAACCGAGGCGCGTGTTTTACGGAGGTGAGAGTTTCGTCTCCGCTCTGGTCGTCCTATTACACTTTCGAGCAGGAGGAACGGTTGCCGGTCGGGAGCCGTTTACGCGTTCTGGCAGGAAATCTGAATGCTGCGCCCCCACCAGAGCCTGGCGTGACGAGACGCTTCGCAGCTTCCTTCGACACCGACGGGCGACGGCGGTTTCTATCTCAAGAGGCCAATTTACGTCTGGTTACTCCAGGCGAAGAACGTGGACACTCACGGCTGTTTCTCAGTGATGGCGAATACGTACCCATAGCAATGAAGGCACTGCGTAAGGGAGACGGCACAGCATTTTTTGTGTTGGTTCCGGATGCGTCCGCGCCAGGCAGCCGACTCGCGGTCGGTCGCTATCGTATGAGGATCAAGTATCTAAGAAACAACAGGGCTTCTGACCCGACGAGTCAAGTATTCAGCGAAGCAGGTAATAGCGCTAGAGAAGACGTGACTCTTGATATCCCCTGGAACGCTTTAGGAAGCACCTGACGCGGAAGGTACTCACCGCCAGTGACGTAACGGGCCGGTTCAGTCAGACGGGAAAAACGCTCTTTGACGATTGCGAAAGACCTCGGTAGATCGCCTCCAGCGCCTTATGCTTCACCTCATTCGCAACGGGACTTCCGGGTCAATCACGCGGGGAGCACGCAAGTGACTACGGATCCGGTGGACCTCCTCCAATGTGGCCAATCAGGTCTTCTATTCTCTGGGGCGTGAGTCTAATTTTTGCAAGAACTCGTTATGCAGGTAATCGAGTCGTCGAGATCGACCTCAATTAAGACTCTGTTGAAGAGGCGGTGAGGAAAATTTCAAGTTATGACCGAAAAGAATTTCATTTAATGACCGAATCGTTCGCCTAAGTTATTGATTCCAGTGATAGACCAATTTCACTTTATGACCGAACCCACATACTCCTCAGGGAGGAGGAGTGTGGGGTCATAAAGTGAATTTCGTGGAGCATTAAGTGAAATTGGTGTCACCCGAACACCAAGCCTGAAAATTCCGACCTTATTTTTTGACTCTTAAAAAATGTAAAAAAGAATTTACGAAACCGTTCGGTTGCACTTGCATTTGCAACCGATTGGTTGCATACTTTTCATCAAGATAATGAAACGAGATATTTTCCAAGCCATAGCCGACCCGACAAGGCGGGCGATCGTTGCGTTGATCGCGTTGCAGGCAATGACGCCCAATGCGATCGCCGAGCATTTTGATACCACAAGACAAGCCGTTTCCAAGCATTTGCGAATACTGACGGACTGCGAGCTTGTAAGACAGGAACAAAAGGGACGAGAAATTTACTATTCGCTTGAGATCGAAAAAATGAAAGAGATCGACAAATGGTTAGAGCAGTACAGGAAGATCTGGGAGACGCGGTTCGAGCAACTCGGCGAGGTGCTCAAGGTAATGAAAAAGCAGAAAAGTGAGGGATGAATATGGAATTTATTGTGGACAAAGAGACCAAGACGGTTTCGATCACCGCAGAGTTTGACGCGAAGCGTGACCTGGTCTGGGACGCTTATACCAAACCGGAACTTCTCGACCAATGGTGGGCACCAAAACCCTTGGCCTCGAGAACCAAGGTTATGGAATTCAGAGAAGGCGGGCGGCGATTTTACGCGATGGTCAGCCCCGAAGGTGACGAACTTGGTTGGGCCGTTCAGAAATATACTTCAATTACTCCAAAAACCAATTTCAAGTTCTTTAACGCATTTGCCGACAAAGATGAAAATCCTGAATTGCCGGGTTCTGATTGGGATCTGAATTTCAGCGAGCAAGGCGGAAAGACAAAGGTCAGCATTTCTATTTACAACGAGTCCCTCGAACGCTTAGAGAGGATGATCGAAATGGGCTTCGTCGAAGGAGCAAAGGCTCAGTTGAAAAATCTGGAAGAGCTGCTCGCGAAATTATCGCGGGCAAAGTAGACGAAACAATGAGAAAAATTATGAATTGGAATCCAAATATGAAGACGACAGCTTTTTTCCTCTCGATACTCCTGACAATGCTCCTGTCGGGGGTCGTATCGGGGCAGCAAAAACCAACTACCGGCTATGCGCCGGTTAACGGGCTAAAAATGTATTACGAGATCCACGGCAGCGGCGAGCCTGTGGTGTTGCTGCACGGTGCGTTCATGGCAATTTCAAACAACTTCCACTGGACCGAGTGGATCGGCGAACTTTCCAAGACCCGGAAAGTGATCGCCATCGAAATGCAAGGCCACGGGCGCACGGCCGACATCAAACGCGATTTCAGCTATGACTACCTCGCCGACGACGTGGCCGCGCTGCTCGACTACCTCAAGATCCCAAACGCGGATGTCATCGGCTACAGCCTGGGCGGCGGTGTGGCTCTGAATTGCTCGATCCGCCATCCGGACAAGGTGCGCAAGGTCGTCAGCATTTCGGCAGTGTTCCGCCAGGACGGCTGGACAAAAGAAGGGCTGGACGCATTCCCGCACCTCACCGCCGAAGCGTTCAACGGCACGCCCATCGAAGCCGACTACAAAAGGCTCAGCCCGACGCCCAACGAATTCCCGAACTTCGTCAAGCGCGTCATCTCGGTCGATCTGAAGCCGCACGACTTCGGAGCCGACAAGCTCAAGGCGACCAAGGCGCCGATGTTTTTCATCCACGGCGATGCCGACGGCGTGCGGCTCGATTACATCGCGGAAACGTTTCGCCTGAAGGGCGGCGAGGTCCATGGCGACATGCGGCCGCGCTCAGCGTCGAGATTAGCCATTTTGCCCGACACGACCCATGTCACGCTGATGAACCGCAGGCAAACGATCGTCCCGATGATTAACGACTTTCTCGATGCCAAGCCCTCAAAGCAATAAAGAAAACGACCCTTAATTTTGCTCACAATGACATTCGAAGGTCGCACTCTTAGACGGTGGATCACGAGGATCACCCGGACTGGCCTGACGTTGACCTGAATCGATCCAGCCACATTTCCACTGCTGACCCTCAGGACACGTGCTGGCTTCGCTGCCACCCATGATAGCTCCCACAACTATTGGCACAAGGATGAACGCGGTTTCCACGACTTGCAACGCGTCTGTACTTGCGTGCAGGTTATAGTCAAACCGTGTTCTCCTGACCTGTTCCCAATTATCTTTGACAAGCTGATTGACCCCAGGGTCGTTCCACTCTTTGTCGCTGAAGCCGATGTCCACTTGTCCTGCGAGAGTATCTTCGTGAACGAACACGAGGACATTGCCGGCAGCGTCTTTGACGTCAAGAAGTGCAACGGTAAACCTGAAATGATCACCAACAGCGCCGCTCTCGTGGACCCTCCCACCCCATTGTATTCCGCCGTCACTTTGCAGGAATACGTAAGCTGAGCCGTGCACGAAGCCAGCGGTGAGCGGCCCTGAATCAGAAGTGATAGATGCCGGAGGAAGGCCGTCCAAAACCCCTATCAAGTCTTTGACTGAGACAGGGAAAGACATACGGAGCCCCTGTGCCAGGTCGTGTGTACTTCCCCTTTTGAACGGAGTTACTTTCTTCCTCAGAAGCGCATTCTCAATAGCATCGCCTAAACTCAACATACAAGGCTTCCTCCTTCCGTTCGACCGACGGTCCTCTGCTAGAGACCGAAGATAAATGTTCCTGTCGCTCCCGAAAAAACTGCATCAATAAAGTCAACCAGACCCATGCCGGTTTTGAAGTCTGTCCTCGTGGAAGCGACGGCAACCTTAACTTCGAGCCAGTTCTTCGCGATACGTGTATCTGTGGCTGTTTTCTCCCATATGCTGTCGCGTGAGTCGAAAGAGAATGTCCCTCCGACGTGCCCTTCATGCGCGAACACAACCGGGAAAATGTCAGCCATTGGGACCAGTGCAACTTGAGGGTTGGTCATATCCTCGGGTTTTTCATCGCCGAGAGAGGGAAAGCTTGTGATCGCAGTATAAGAAACGGCTAATCCTCCGCTGTTGTGGACTCTGCCCGTGTAGTGAACCAATCCATCAATGTTCATCGTGATCTCGCCGGATCCGGAACAGGTGCCATCGTTCAATTGAAAAGCTAAGCTGATCGGTTCATGAAGAAGGTCGACAATATGAAGGAAGCTAATGGGAACACTTATGTGCAGTCCGGCTGCGACCATTCGAATACCGGTTCCTGTTCGCTGAGGAACCGGGGTCGCTAGAGTCTGGCGCATGCTGATGATCATTTTGTCGTCCTGCTGACAGCTGTCAATGAAGAGATCTGACTACCACCGACAGAAGGCGTGTCGCCAGCGCCTTCGTCGTTTGAGACAATGCGACCGTGAACACAGGCCGGGCCATGTAAATCCTGATCGTCACAACGTTCAGCTCCAAACATTTTACCGCCGCCGCCGAAGATAAATGCGATCGCAATACCAAGCACTCCAACTCCCTCGAGTATGATCCCACCAACTGAGGGTGCCACGTGCAGGTTGACGCGGGGTCCGACTGCCTCAACCTTCTGCCAGTTCTCCCGAATCCAGCGGTCAGACCCATCATTGTTTAGCGCAAGGTGCCGACTTTCGATCAGATTGAGAATACTGCCCTCAAGCTTAGTGCCGGCGCCGCGGTCTCTATCTAATACAAATTCAGCAAAGAAAAAGTCACCAGCGAGGACTCCGCCATCGTGGAAATCGGCTTTCACTGACCAGAAGCCGTTTTGCCAGATCGTCATGTCCCAGGTGCAGTCAACATCTCCGTTCTTAACTTTGCCGTTAAAGTTCCGAACGCCATCGCTAGTAACAATATCCATCAGGCTCAACGGCACACCGCGATCTTCAAGTCCGCAGAGCGCCCTTATGCTGATAGGACTTCCTTTGAACTTGCGGGAAGTCTTAAGGGTTCTCACCTGAATCGCCTCCTTGATTTAGAGCCTTACAACTCTCGGAACTCACTTACTAATCAAGCTCATTGGAGCGCGACAAGAATTGGGATCAGACCCGTGCCAGACACAAGCGGCCGAAGAGCCTTTCCAATGATGGTTCCAAAGGCTCGCACCGGCTCTGAAGCGACCATCGCATGACCGGCTGTCGGAGAGGTGGTTAATAGATCGCCAACTTGAATCGTGCCAAACTGCGCGTCGACCTTGCAGAAAACTTTTCCCATCAGCGCAATCGGCTGCCGGTTGCCGGAACTCTTACCACCGTCCAACACGATAGCCGGCTTGTAATCGCCTGCACCGGAGATGACACCCGCGACGCGTTTGTCGTAGGCCTGCTGACTCTCGAATAAGGTTCCCTCGTCACCAAGGACCATTACCGTTCCTGGCTCAACCTTGATTGACCCGCAGACATCGAAGTCTTCCGCGCAATCGGCATTGGTCAAGCGAATGTCACTTCCCTTACCTGTGACCTCGATGTTACCTGTGACTTCGACGTGTCCTTCAAAGAGACCGGCAAGCTTACCTCCCTTGCCGTGGACGCCAACGCCGCTCGTGCTCTGGCCCAGGACACCCGCTCCACTCGCTTCGCTGAATCCAAAAACACCGGTGCTTTGTTTGCTGATCCCCACTACACCTTCGCGATTTGTACTTAATCCTTCGGCGCCACGCCCGTTCAGCGATGTGCCGCTCACACCCGGAAAAGCGTTGCTTATGCCGGACACACCGAAATTGGTATTGCTCACGCCATGAACGCCACGGCCGGTTTTCGACTCGCCGAGAAGACCGACGTTTGGTCCACTGCGTCCGTGCACACCTTCGCCACCCGAATCGTTGATCGCAATCAACGCAGCGTGTTTGCTGCTATGACTGACAGCGTTCATGGCCTCCGCGTTTTGGCTCTCGGCGGCGACTCCGACGTTGTCACGGCTCTTGCCGAACACGCCGTGAAATCCCTGGCTCTCGCCGACCACTCCCTTTGAAGTTCGGCTTTGGCCATGAACTCCATGTCCAGTGTCGCAAATACCATGAATTCCAAATCCACCCGCTCCGATGTTTTCGCCTTTGACGCCCGCCACCTTAGGATCTACAGATTGAGCATTTACCGGATCTCCCATTTTGTTACCTCCGAATTTGTTGCGATTGTTGTTTCAGGAAATTTCCTATTAACTTCATAGGTCATAATTGACCTATGAAATACAGCGCGGGAGGAGTAGTCGTCACCACATGTTTTGGTAGGACTGAGGTTAGACGGTTTCGTGAAATACGGCCCAGTGAACCCGTTGCGGTATTCGCTAAATCCCCCTGACCTTAAGTTCGCAGCACTTGAGCGAAATTCACCATGGACTGAAGGTGTAGGGACTGGGCTTGACGAAGTATTAGGGATTGGTTGGCTGGTTGAATTTAGTCAAGGAGCCTGTTGCGAAGAGCCCTGGTCACTGCTTGTGACTTGGAGTGGACTTGCAATTTCTCGTAGATTTGCTTGATGTGAAAACAGATGGTGTTAAAGGTCACGCCCAGTTCTGCGGCGGCAGTTTTGTAGTTGTATCCTTCGACCAGTAGTTTAAGGAGACGTAGTTCGTGGGGTGTTAGGTGGTAATCAGTTCGTTCGGGTAGACGAATCTTGCGGAATAAACTCACGACGCGGCGCGCTATCTCGGGCGACATCGGTGCGCCTCCGTCCATAGCCTCTCTTATGCTTTCAAGGAGACGTGACGGAGGTGTCTTCTTGACCAGGTAACCGCAGGCTCCAGCGCACAGCGCATCGAAAATTCGCTCGTCATCTTCGTAGACCGTCAGCATCAACAATGTCAATGAGACGTGTCGCTGCTTCAGAAGACGTACGCCCTCAATCCCATTCATGCCGGGTAAACCGATATCGACGAGAACCACGTCAGGAAGATTGGTCCCAATTTTGTCGAGCGCCTCTTCCATCGTCCGAAAGCTGCCAACACAGCTAAAGCCGTCCGTACCGTCAATCAGCATTCGCAGTCCTTCGCGCAGCGGGCGTACATCTTCGACAATCGCGACCTTGAGATCCTCTTGGGCGAACGTTTTACTCTCCTCCTAACCAGTAATGAATTTTTGACACCAGGGCAGGTCTTGATTGCAGCATATCAGGTAGTTAATTCATCGACGCCACATAAATATGTAGGGAGGAGATTTAATTCTGGTTCCGCGTCAATCCGGGCTCGAACCACCTACGCCTATTCACCGGCACTATCAGATGTACCGTTGTGCCCTCGCCATTGGAATTGATCCGTAAGTCCCCCTTTAGCTTTTTAGCTCGCTGGCGCATGTTCGGCAGTCCATTCCCTTCACTATCACATTCAGGCTCAAAGCCCTCGCCATTGTCGTGCACTAAAAGTTCGAGATCACGATCGCTGATTAGGAAGCTGATCTGAACTTCTGTGCAGGACGAGTGGCGAACAACATTGTTCACGGCTTCTTTGAAAATCAAGTAAAACTCACGCCGCAGCTCCGGGTCTAACCTGATATCACGACTCGGATTAGGGATATTAAAAACAAACTCAACTCCGTGGGCGCTGAAAACGTCGCTGGTGAAGCGGCGCATACGATACGAAAGATCGCTGAGACGATCTCGCACCGGGTTTATGGCCCACACTATATCACTCATCGAATCCACCAGGTCGCGCGACAACGACCCAATGGTGGAAAGCTGTTCGGCAACACCCTCGTCGTGGCCAACTCGTCTGCCAATCACCTCACTCAAGATCGCAACTTGTGACAGTCCGGAGCCGACGTCGTCGTGCAGATCAGTGGCTATGCGCGTGCGAATGCGTTCGAGCTCGAGCTGTCGTCCCAACCGGTAACGATATACGAGATAAATCGTGAGCCCCGTAGCAATTGCTGACAAAGTCAAAAACCAACCGCGCTGCCAGATTGGAGCAGCAATCTTAAAGCCGAAAGTCGCAGGGCTTAGACTTGTGCGTCCGTCGGCGTCGAGGGCTTGCACACGGAAGCGATACGCACCAGGTGCCAGGTTCGCGAATGTGATCGTGCGTTCGCTTGTCGGCGCACTCCAGGCATCGTTAGCGCCCTCAAGGCGATATTGATAACGAAGTTCCTCTCCGAGGCTCGCGCCGAGTCCAACGAACTCAACGCTCACCTGTCTCTGATTAGGGCTGAGGTCTAACGTTGGCAGATCGGCCGCGCCAATTTCGGAGACGTGGTAAGCCACTCCTTCAATGCGTAATCCAGTGATAAAGACGGACGGCAATATGTGCGGCTCCTGTTTGTCGGGGAGGAAGCGCGACAAACCGAATTGAGAGCCGAACCACAATGCGCCTTGCCGATCTCGGTAGGCTTGTTCAATGATACCTCTCGGCAATCCATCGGCGGCCGTAAAATGTTTGATGCCGCCAGTCTCCAGGTCGAGGCGATCGACGCCGTGTCCCGTTCCCGCATAGATTCGTCCCCACTCGTCTTCCGTGATTGAGCGGATGTTGTTGCTCGAGAGCCCTTCGGCCATCGAGTACTTCATGATGTGCAAGCTGTTGGCGGAAGTATCATCAATGCGGTTTAAGCCGCCGAGTTGACTGGCAATCCACAGCCGCCCGGCATGATCTACAAAAAGCCATATGATCCAACCGGATGGCGTTCCGTCGGTAGTCGTGAAACGCTTGAACTTGCCGTCGCGATAACGCAACAAGCCGCCGCCTTCAGACGTGCCTATCCATAGATTGCCGGCGCGGTCTTCGGCGAAGGCCGCGTACTCCGTGTTCGATGGAACACTCGTCTCCGCCGTATGATCGTGAACAACGCCGGCTGTGCGCTCCCAACGCAAAAGGCTGCGATGTAATCCCGTCATCGCTATCCAAACATCGCCGCGCGAGTCTTCGTATAGGCGAAAGATTTCAGTGTGAGCATAGTCTCCAGGTAAAGTCTTGATGACTTGTGGGTGCGCCTGCGCGAGTTCTTCGATGCGATCAACTTTCGGGAACCGGAAGAGGCCAAAGGATGGTATCCACCACTCGCCTGTGTGATCTTGGATGATCGTTTGTCCCCAACCCCAGCCTTGATACCTGGTACTCGAGGGCAGCTTTGGTAAAGTGGTTGTGAAGGATACCCCGTCGAATCTGTTGATGAAGCGTGCACTGGCGCTGAGGTCGCCGAACTTACTAATGACAAACAACGCTCCGTCCCGGTTTTCAAAGATGGAGTTAATCTGTGTCGGTCCAAGTCCATCGGATGGACCATATCCCGTAAAGCCGTGGCGCGACACTTTGAGCGCGCCACACGCCGAGGCCACCCACAAGTTACCAGCGCGGTCATCGGTTACATCGGTGGTCGAAACGCAAAGCCCGTTACTCGCGTTGTAGAGTTGAAACCGTAACGTGCTCGCATCTGAGAACGAGATCAGACAGAGTCCGCTAAGCGTGGCCGCCCACAATTTTCCGTCACGTGTTTGCGTTAGCTTGTTGATCCAGCCAGCCACTAGCCCGTCTTTTGGTCCATATACTCGCGCTACGACTGGATGCGACGGATCTGGTGCTGGGACCAGTTTTAGCAAATTACCTTCAAGGCCAATTCGCGTCCCGACCCAGATACTGCCCTCGTGATCTTCGATCATCGAGGTAATTAACCCTGCCGGCAACCCTTGTTTCCGGGAATACTGTTCGACGCGACCATCCGGCAATAACCTGTGTAGCGTGGCCCCCACACTGCACCACAAAACACCGTGACGATCTTTGAGAAGGGCAGTCACATTTCGATTGACGACTTTGCCCGGCGGATCTCCAAGCTCAATCAAATGAAATAGCACGCCGCCATCTGCCGACACCTCAAGTCGGTACAAGCCTTCGCTTGTCGCGCACCAGATCACTCCGGTCTTATCTTCGAGCAGGGCGTTAAAGGCTATTGGCTTCTCAATAGGATTGTAAGCGACGAACATCGGCTCAATTGTTGAACCGCTTTCGTCGGTATAAGCAACCGACATGGATTTGCGTCCCCGCTTCGATAACCCGGTCGGATTGAAGCGGCACAATCCAGCATCAGTTGCTATCCAATAGATTCCGCTGCTCGTCTCAAGTAGATCGTTCACGCGGCGATCCGCGAGTCCATCGTCTGTTGTGTAATTAGTAAACTTGTAACCGTCAAAGCGCGACAGCCCATCGCCCGCAGCCAACCAGATGAAGCCACGCGAATCCTGTCTAACGAGCGTCACGGCATCGCGCGGCAACCCGTCGCCAGTCGTGTACGTCTTGACTGGTAACTGTTCAGAAAAGGAAATGATTGCCAGCAGCGGTAACGCCAGCAAGAGATATGCTGCTCGGAGAATTTGTCGCCTTATCGATAAACTCATTAAGCGCTGACTCAGCAGAGGAACTAAACATTTCGCTGAAACCATAGCACTACATCTGAGATCTTCAGCCCCGCAAGATTACTTTTGGTGACTTCAAATCTGATAGTATTCGATCCGATTTTGAGGTTTCCGCCTCCTCCCGCGAAAGTTTCCAACAGGCTGCAAATAGTGCCGGTCTTGAGCGTGTATTCCGTCAACTTATTGTTGTTTGCAAGAATTTGAAAAGTAACACTAGCAGCAGCACCGAAAAGAGCTCCAGAAACATCGGCTACGACAAAGCCCAAGACGCCTCCCGCACTTGTCGAGATATTCACCGGAAGGTCGAATGGAAGGTCCTTTTTGGGGTTACTTTCAGCAAGTGTGAACGGCCCCTTAGTTATTATTTGGTAATCTGCTATCTCAGCCATAATGTCTCCTATTGATTTGGAGATACTGACCCCTCATGGTGTGTGAGTCTCCAAGGATTAGAGGTTTAGTCGGGGTAAGCTAGGCTGGCAGGTATATACCACATGCAAATAAGTTTGAGAATAGTACGGCGTGGGTCTGACGCTTAGCTGAGGCCACTAAGTTCGTTCGCGTTGATTGGGAGTGGGATACACCGCTTTCATGATCACCGAGGGGGACAAGGGATCAGCAGTTCGCATCCGTGAGGCAGCAGCTTGATTGGCAGGCTTTGTCTCTAACTCATTCGGAGGTAGCCCAAAAACGTACTCCAGACGTTGGTAGTGGAGAATCCTTTTTGGATCGAACGGCCTCAAGTCCGTCGGCCCTCACTCTCTGATACCACGGCTCAACCGCCCGCCACGCCGCTGCCACGCGGGGACGGGTGTTGAATCTGTGCTGCTTAATGACAGAACCGTCCGTCAAGTATGCCGCTTGAGCAAACTCAAGCGAATCGTAGTAAATACTGCAAATGAGGTACAACGCTGCAACTTCAAGTGTGATTACTCGGCCCTCGTCCGCCCTGGCGTTTCCAGTTGGATTCGGAATAAGGAAGGCGGAATTATGATGTCCGAGACCATATCCATAGAAGTAATTCCGGTTGCCTTTATACTTCATGAGCATCGGCAACATCCGTTCACCACGCTTTTTTATTTCCATCACTGCGTCATGCGAGGTTTCCATGTTGCTCGAGCCAAACGCATGTAGCAGATCTTCATCGCTCAGGGATGAAATTTCCATCGGCTTGATTTGATTCTGAAGGTGACTACAGTAAACAGGCCTATGCAACACCCCGATCATCAAAATAGCGCTGATGAGGAGGAGCTTTGTCGCTGCGAATTGCTTGATACAGGCAGAGCCCGTCCTATCCATTTTTGTCATCCTTCGGCGGCTTCTTCAGCTTCGGAGGTTTCGGAGGTGGACCAATTTGCCTTTCAATCTCCCTGCCTCTCCGGCGATCGGTTTTGTTGAATGACTGACTTCGCTGTAGATTCTGCTGCCGCTGCTCGGGTGTTCGTTTGTCTTTAGTCTGATGATAATACGTCGCCTTCGCTTTCGGATCATCCCAGCCTGCTGCCGGAGTCGTGGTTACCGCATTTACAGTAACTCCTGCGATCCCCGAGACCGCAGTGACATTGCCCTGTTCGTCCACACTGGTGACAGTAGCACTATGAACGACCTGGCCATCGACCGTGTAAACCACGACATCCCCGACTTGAGGCTTGAGCCCCAGCTTCTCTACATTCTGATAGCCATCGGCCTGGAGTAAGCGCGGGACATCATTATTGAATATCCAGTATTTTCCGTCCGCGAACGTCAAACCGTGACAGTTGGTATCAAGCCGATAATTACCATTGTCCACGTTTTTGAAAGCTGTGATTGCTGTTCCGTCGTCCCCATAAATCTGTCCAAACTGAACCAGTCCGCTTTGACCACTGTCATGGTGAAACCCCTGCGGTGGACTTTGATCAGCATCAAATACGACGTTGCCGTGTTTGTCCCTTTTGACTAAACCCTCATCGTCTACATATCTGAGCGGATTGTTTGAAACGAATGAGTATCGGTTCCACGATTGTGGTTCCACGGCCAGTCCGCTGGACATCATCGGATCTGCGCCCGTAAACCTGCCTTGCACTGATGAATAATATCTGGCGCCGAAGTAATCGAGTCCGGTTTCAGTGTCACGTTCTTTTTGCGTGAACTGCTGTCTCACGCCATCGCCACTGAGGTAGCCCAATCCAGTCGTTCGACCGCCGGCTCCCGCAAAAAGTTCCTCTCCGAACGGCAGATAGTCATGCCGCCTTACATTAGACAAACTACCAGCTTGATCAATAATCATGCGTGCGGTCCCCAAATGGTCCGACACAAGCCACTGAATTTTTTCGCCCGTTGTCGAGGGCTCATAGGCTTGTATTTCCACCACTCGACTCCACGAATCAGGCACTGCATTGATCCACACACGGATCTTGCCGGTCGTGATTTGCGAGAAGGTGAACTTCCGCCACACCTTGTTGTTTCCAGTTACACTGCCACCCGATACGGTGACCCAACTACTGCCGTTCCAGTACTGCACATCAAAAGCAAGCAATCCATACAAGGTGAACGTTTGCGTTTCGGTCGGAGTATTTTCGGCCGTGTAGTTATCGTGCAGACTGAAGACGTCGATCTCATTGATCGTCTTGCTGCCATTGAAATCTACCTGTATCCAGTCAGGAACAGAGTCCTGTGTCGCATCGTTCCAACCGTCACCGTTTCCCCATGGTCCACGATTGTTTCCGTTGATAGCGCCGGTGGTGGAGAAGCCGCAACACGTGTGTGCGCTCGAAGCAGTTGCAACTGCACCATTCGCAGCCAGGGCCACATTGACCCGTCCAGTAGCGGTGACAAGTAACTCTCCGTTGCGGTAGGCATACTCCTTCTGTGGCCTGTCAGCCGCACCGCTCGCGGAATACTCGGCAAGCAGTTCGCCACCAACCCCGTACACCTGCCACGTGGTCACACCATCAACCGTTCGCTTGATGCGCTGACCATTCGCATCATATGCATATAGTTGTGCCTGGTTGTTACCACCCCACGCTGAAGTAATCCTGTTCTCGGCGTCGTACGTGCGATTGCCGGCGCCGGTGTAGGTGTCGTTGGTGAGATTACCGGCTGAGTCGTAACTCATTACACCAGACTGCCCACCTGGTACGCCCAGTCGATTTGTATTCGTATCGACCGAGAATTGTTTGTTGTTGACTCCGGTACCCCAGGTTTGCGCTCCGTCAATGGTCCGATTACCGTACCTATCGTAGGTGTATTGCTGGCGAAATTGCTGGGTCCATACACCCCAGCCTCCAGCCACACTCGTTCGCTGTTCGTTAACACTGCTGAGTCGATTCAAAGCGTCATAGCTGTGAATGTCTTCGGTAAGAGTGTCAGCCTGGTCCAACGTCGCGTTTTCCGGCGGAATCCAGTTTTCCGAAGAGAGAACATTGCCGTTGTTATCCGTGCCGCTTTGTCCCCACAGATGATTGCTGCTGTAGTAGTTAATCAAACGACCGCGGTTCCAATCCCAAGTGTCGTTGACGCTGCTCAGACGCGTATCGAAAAGTTGTCCGCGAATGTTGTAAAACAGTTTGTGATAGAGCGGAATGTTTGTACCGAACTGTTCTCTGGTGAGGTGGCCAAAAGGTGAGTAGCTCAAACTAGTCGCATAGTTGCGACCAGTTCCGTCACCAAGATTTCCAATGACGCTCGCCGTTCGTGCCGCCGCATCGTAGGTGTAATTCACAACATGTCCCGATGGATACACCGCTGATGTCAGGGCGCCATTGACGTTGTAACTCGCAGTCATCTGGTAGTTCACACTGCCGATCTGCTGAATCTTGACCACCGGTTTACCTAGAACATCGTAGCCATAGTAGTCGCCGGCGCTGCTGCCCGTGCCGTAAGTGATCGCGACCATGCGGCCAATGGATGAGCCGCGCGAGAAACTCGGCGCGCCTGAAGGCAACGTTTGAGAGTCGTAGAAAAAGCTGGCTTCGTCACTGGCGCCGACGCCGGACGGAAGGGAAGGACTGTTGTGGGTTGTCGCCGAAGTCGAGCTCGAGCCGTTATACCAACGCCTGGACATTCTATTTAGCGCATCGTAGGCATAATGGGTGGATACACCACGAGGGTCAGTCTTTACTATTAGATTAGAGTTGTTGTCATACTGGTAACTGCTGGTTCCACTCTCAGGGTTCGTGGCTGATGTAAGACGTTTAAAGGAGTCGTAAACAAAGGAACGTGTTTGAGCGCCTTGAGTAAGACTCGTGAAGTTATCCAGTACGTCATAGTCGTAACTCGTCAGATAATTGAGGGTATCCGGATCTTCATAAGTTTGTTTCAATCTCCCTAACGCATCGGATACAGTCTTTCGCTTCTTTAGTGCTTGATCTGTGACTGTGACGGTGTTGCCGCTATAAGCGGTCGTGACCACCGCGTTGTCAGGCGTGGTAACAGAAGTCGGCCGGTCAAGGGCGTCGAACGCGGTAGTGGTCCAAACAGCAGTTTCACTCAGCCAGGGCCGGAAAGGATTGGAATTCTTATACAAACGGCCGAGCACGTCGTACTGTGATTGAGTGGCAATGTAATTGGTCCCGCCTTCATACTCCCGGGTTTCGATACTGCGGCCCATCTGATCATAGACGACCGCGGTGACAATCAAATTGTCATTATTCGCATCTCGATCAGTCGCACTGGTAATGACGCGATTGGTATCGTCGTAACTAAAAGTTGTCTGATTAGTAATTGCCGTTCCGGCAGCGCGCCTTACCTGTGTGGGTCGATCAAGGCTGTCATTGTAAGTGCCGCTGGCAACCGCGCCGTTTCGGTCTTCGCCGTCAACAGGCCGGCCCAGGTAAAAATCGAACTGGCTATAAGTCCATTGGTTCAGGCTATTCTTGATGGATGTGGGGAATGCAAAACTGGAAAGTCCGGAGAGTTCGGCCGGCGTGGAAGGTGTTCGCGCTTCACCATTCGGCGCTCCATAGCAATCCGCGTAATAAAGCTCAGTTGTAGAACCGCTCTCGTCAATTGTCTTAGTTATATTTCCGGCTATGTCGTATTGTGAGTAGGAGGAGACTGAACCGATCACCGCGCCCGCCGAGAGTAGATACCTGGTTGCTCCGGTGATGTTTCCACGAGTGCTGTAGCTGGTATTGAATGCCGAATCAAAGCCACTGACACTAGACCGGTTTACGAGGGCTGCGTGATTCGTATCAGTTGCGTAGTTGTCATACTCATAAGTTGTTCGGGCCCGCTCAACTCCACCGCCGTCATAGATCGAGACTTGTGCCGGCAAACTGCGAACGTGAACGCTGGTTCCGGTGTAAGTCGAACTCGTCACATAGGTAGTTCGCGTTTCGCGAACGAGTGAACCAACTGCGCCGCTGCCGTAGTCATATTCCTTCACGTTGTTTTGGTTGTTGAAAGGAACCGTGTCGTCATAACCAAACGTCTGCTTCGCTACTTGATTCGTATCTGCGAGAGTAGTGACTGTCTCAGCGAGACGTACGTCATTTGGCGGCGCCGTTGACGCTCCTCCTGTCCACCAACTCACTGTTGCCCGCTGCTGGAAGGTATTTTCTACGCGGCGAAGCAGAGTAGTTCCATTTGAGGCGAACATCTCCGTTTTGTATTCCCGGCCGTCAGTCCACGCCGGATATTCGGTTGGCTGCTTGAAGAGCGAGGCCCTTGCGCTGCCATTGAAATAATGAATCGCACGAGTCAAGAGAGTTCCGCTGGAGTTGTATTGATCGGTCGTAATATAGCCGGCGTTTGTGCTACTAGTTTCCGGACGGCTGTATGTCATCCTGCTTGCGTAACTACTTCCGCTGGCGCCATCAGGATAGACACGACGCTCAATCACGCGACGATACACATGCTTTTCCGCGAGGCCGCTTACCACGCCGCTGCCGGTTGAAGAATCAGTCAGTCCCGCAGCGTAGTCGTATTCGATAGCTCCTCCGGTGGGCAGCACAATACGCGTCAGCTCCGCATAGCTGTTGTAACGAAACTGATATTGCTTTCCATTCGGAAGCTCAACGGCACTTACGACTGCGGAGTTGTAATAACCCCCGCCTGCTCCATTCAATTCCGGAAACATTTGCGCCGTCGTCAGCAAAGTAAAGTCGCTGCGCAACACAGTCGACAACGAAGCAAAGTACACCTTGAGGTTGCGGGTAGCGCCACCAAAACCTTTGAATGTGATTTGGTCGTAGGTTCCGGCTCCGGTGTTATAGGTGATGGTTACTTGCCGATTCAACGAATCGGTGACCGAAGTCATGCGCTGATAAATGTCGTAGGTAAAGGTAAGTTTGTTGCCATTACCATCGCGCATCCAGGTTACTTTTCCGCCATCCACACGGAAGCGCGTGCCGTCCCGCAGCATCATGTAACCTGAGGGCGAAGCATTGGCGGGATTATCGTATTGATAATCAAAGATATTTGAGTCAGCGACGAAAGTCGCCGCAGTTCCATCGGCTGTTACGAAGGTGGTGCCGCGATTGTATGCAGTGCAGGTTGCGTTGACTGGTTGGCCATTTGTTCCTTGATCGCGCAACTCATACTCGGTTCCGTTAGGCGCAATGAAGGTCAATCTCGTCAGTGTCTGGCGATGAATGTATCCGCAACCGCCTGATCCGAGCACGTAGTCACGGGTTCCGCCCTGGCGCATCTCCAGCCGGCCGATGCTGTAAACGGGAGCCCAGCCCAAATCCGTCCACCAACCTGGCTGCGGTGTGTAGATGTTGATCGGAGGTTGGCCCTCAGCTTGCTCCTTCTGGACCAGCCATTTGTGATCCACTCGCAGCATAAGCGGATAGCCTGCGTCGCCTCGGCCACCAATTTTTATCACGGGCAAAGAGACGTTGAGAGTGCCGTTGTAGAGATTTACATCCTCGAAGCCGCTCAGCGAGTAAGCGCCGGCCGGTGCTCCAGGCGAAAGGCCCAGCGGAGTGGTCCCATCTGTAGATTGTTGCTGTGCCCAAACGCTCTGGAAGGTAAGTAGTATGACGGTTAAGGAAATAACGAGGATGCGTGTGCGTGAGAAAAGACTGGACGAGTTCATGGCTGACCTCAATGAGAAAGTTAATTGTTATTAAATGTGTTAACGGAGAGTTTTAGTTCGTAACTCGGATAATGGATTTCCATTCCGGGTGATTTGTCTCGCCGAGGATGTAGGTACCAGGACTGAGGCGCATCTGAGTTTTCCAATCTCGGGTTTGGCCCTTCGATTCCGAAACCGGTTTCTCATTCTCGCGGGCGAGCCAGAAGTTCAGATCTCTTATTCCAGTGAGATTTCGCAGCAGGATAAGACTCTTGCCTTGATGAACAATCGTCTCGCTGGGATTCACTCCTGACGGAGTAACTTCGAAAGCCAACACCTGTGGCTCATCTTGCGCGTCGCTGGCTCGGGTGTCTTTTCCCACACTGGAATCGTGTGCTTTCGAATCCGGCCGCCACCAGCCGATGTTCTTAGCTTGACTGAATATTGGAACAATCACGGTTATCGCCGCGATGAAGATAAGGGTGAGAAAAAAGAGTTTCTTGTTTGACATAGTGCTCCTGAAGAGGCTTGGAAGTGTCAGGTTTTAGACCGCTCTCGTAGATGAGGGCTGGCGCTGCTGTCTTATCGGTTAGTCAAGAATGCTGGGGAGCAGAGATGAATAAACCCGGGGGTTGGTCCATTCGAATGGGCCACATCCTAAATTGATTTTGAAGTTGTGTCAATTCGTATAACACCTGAATGTTTAGCGGCTTTTTCGCTTCCTGGGCAACGGTGACAGAAATGACGAGGAGACCGAAACCACAGAATCCAACCAGCCCACATTCAATCCCCCCCAATAAAGTAGTAGAATCCCGGTGGCATTACGTACACGAACATCGCCCTGATCTCAACGCCCCGGACCCTCATGTCACCAGGGATGGGTATGAAGAGAATTTCCTCAATCGCAGCGCAATCTAAACTCACCACCGAGCTGAGCCGGCTTCAGGAACTAAACCGACTTAAAGCAGCAGCCGAAGAGCGCAAGCGCGTTGAAGAAGCAGTCAAGACAAACGAAGCGTTGTTGCGGTTGTTCATCAAACACACCCCGGCTGCGATCGCGATGTTCGACACCAACATGCGTTACCTTCAGGTCAGCGATCGTTTTCTGACCGACTACGATCTCGAAGGACAAGATCTCATCGGCAAGTCGCATTACGTCGTATTTCCCCACCTTCCCGATCGATGGAAGGAAGTACATCGCCGTATCCTCACCGGCGCAGTCGAACGATGCGAAGAAGATCCTTACACAACCTCCGACGGCAGCACCGGGTGGTTACAGTGGGAGAGTCTTCCCTGGCGCAAAGGCAACGGAGAAATTGGCGGACTGATCCTGTTTACGCAGGTCATCACCGGGCGCAAGCGATCGGAAGAAGCATTGCGTGCTTCCGAGGAACGATTTGCCAAAATCTTCAATCTCACTCCCTTTCGCATGGGCATCCTGCGAATAAGAGACGGTGTAGTGCTCGAGGTCAACGATGCCTGGATCAGAGACACCGGCTTCGCGCGCGACGAGATCATCAACCAGCCTATTTTTACTTTGTCCTCAGTGATGGCGGATAGCCTGGTTGAACAACTGCATCAGGTGCTGACAACACAGAACCCCGCACTCGATTTGGAAGTTCGCTTCAAATCGAAAGACGGACGCGAAGTCATCGCCAATACTTCGGCAGTAATAATCGATCTCGATGGTGAACCCTGTTATCTCTGGGCCGCCAACGACATCACCGAACGCAAGCATGCCGAGGAAGCGTTGCGGGCATCCGAGAGCAGGTTCTCAATCGCTTTCAACTCCAACCCGATGCTGGCAACGATTTCAATGCTCGAGGGCGGACGGTTCCTGGCAGTGAATGACAGCTTTATTTCCCTCACCGGATACTCGCGCGCAGAGGCAGTGGGCCATACAGCGCTGGAGCTGAACCTCTGGCCCAATCCTGAAGTCCGACGCAAAGTGATGGAGAAGTTGAAAAGGGAAAAACGCGTGCGCGACTTCGAGGCCGGGATTCGCCTCAAGAACGGTGAAGAACGAATGTTACTGCTTTCGGTCGAGAAAATTGAACTCGATGGTCAGGTCTGTTTACTGCACGTTGCCAACGATGTCACGCTGCGCAACCGTGCCGAAGAAGCGCTGCGAGCGCTCTCCGCCAGGCTCCGCTCGGCTCGCGAAGAAGAAGGGACGCGTATCGCACGCGAGATACATGACGAACTCGGCGGCGCCTTGACCGGTCTAAAGTGGGACCTTGAAAGAATCAATACGATGCTGGCTACTGCCACAGATTTCTCGGACGTTCATAAGCGAATTGACTCGATGACAACCACCATCGAAGCCACTATAAACACCGTCCGACGAATCGCTTCGGAGCTTCGTCCCGGAGTCCTGGACGATCTCGGTTTGGTGGCCGCAATTGAATGGCAGGTACAACAGTTTCAAGCGCGCACGGGACTCAAGTGTCACTGGACCAATACCGTAAACGAGTTGGAATTGGATCGCGAAAAAGCGACGGCGGTGTTTCGTATCCTGCAGGAGATTCTGACCAACGTCTTGCGCCACGCGCAGGCCGCTAATCTATACGTCAAGTTATCTCGTACGAAGCACCATTTCGAGTTGGAAGTTAAGGACGACGGCCGCGGTATTACCAGGAATCAAAGAATGAATTCCAGATCACTCGGCCTGTTGGGAATGAAGGAAAGGGCGTTGCTGGTTGGCGGTGAAGTTCGTATCACCGGGAAAGAAGGACACGGGACAACCGTACTCGTACGAGTTGCCTTGAGTGCTTAAAACGGTCATGTTGAGAATCCTTACCATCGACGATCATGAAATCGTGCGTCGCGGACTGATGGATATGTTCACGGAAGCGAGCGCAACGTTTGGCGAGGCTCGTTCCGGGGCAGAGGCTCTAAACCTGATTCGCGAACAGAATTGGGACATCGCGGTGCTCGACATCTCACTCGGTGGCCGGAACGGCCTTGAAGTGCTTGTTGATCTGAAACAGCTGCGACCCAAAATGCCGGTGCTGATTCTCAGCATGCACGCGGAAGAACAATACGCGGTGCGGGCTTTCAAGGCCGGCGCCTCGGGTTACATTAATAAGGCCAGTTCGGCAGAAGAGTTACGCCGCGCCATCCTGAAGATCATCAAGGGCGGGCAGTACGTTGGCCCATCACTGGCCGAGAAAATCGTGCTTCAGCTCGCGCGCTCGGAGAAGATGCCTCATGAAAGTCTTTCGGATCGTGAGCTCGAAGTACTGTGCTCGATCGCTTCCGGGTCCACAGTGGGAGAAATAGCCTCGAAGTTATCACTCAGCGACAAAACCATCAGCACCTACCGGCGCCGTATACTCGACAAAATGGATATGAAAACCAATGCTGAATTGACCCACTACGCCATCCGCAATGGATTAGTCGAATAGCTCACAAGAATGTGGCTCTTGTAGGACAAACACTGACAGAGCGCCTCATCAAGCTTACAAATCAATCAGCTTTCTGCTGATACCCGCTTTAAACCTCCACCTATATATTGGGCTATTCAAGTATCGTCGATCGGAGCGGCATGTAGTGGGGACCGATCGGCGATGGCGCACCGTGGGAGGCAGCCCGGTAAGGGGGCTGTGTGCGTTGAAGGCGCGGGGTTTTGGACAACTCCGCGCTTTCGTTTGTCTGCCGAAAACTCAATCAGGTTTGGACCTTGTGGTGTTTACGATGACCAAAAGTGAAAGCGAATCGCGTTACCGCGACTGTTTCGAGAACGCCAAAGACGCAATCTACGTCCACGATCTAAATGGCCGCTATACGATGGTCAACAAAGCCGGCGAAGCGCTGATTGGTTATACGCGCGAAGAAATTCTCCGCATGAGTATCGCAGATGTAGTTCCCCCGGATTGTCTCTCGCGAATCCAGGCAAGACTAACGAAGAAGCTTGCTGACCATGCTCCGACAATCTACGAAGTTGAAGCAATCAGGAAAGACGGTACCCGCGTCCCGGTAGAAGTCAGCAGCCGTCTGATTTATGAGAACGGTGTGCCGGTTGCCGTACAGGGCAGCGCGCGGGACATCACCGAACGGAAACGCGCTGCAGAGGCATTGCGCGCCAGCCAGTTGCAACTTCAGCAGTCGCAAAAGCTTGAAGCCATCGGACAACTTGCCGGCGGCGTCGCCCACGATTTCAACAATCTACTAACAGCAATTCTTGGTTACACTGACTTATCACTCAGACGAAGCAACCTCGATGATCCTATTCGTCACAATCTCGAAGAGACTAAACGAGCCGCTGAACGCGCGGCTTCTTTGATCCGTCAACTACTCGCCTTCAGCCGCAAACAAATACTCGAACCGAAAGTGCTCGATCTGAATGCCGTAGTCAGAGATATGCACAAGATGCTGACGCGCTTGATCGGAGAGAACATCGATTTGGCAACCAGGCAAGCCGGCGATTTGGGAATCGTCAAAGCTGATCCCTGCCAGGTTGAACAAATCATTGTGAACCTGGTCGTGAATGCGCGCGACGCCATGCCTCGTGGCGGTAAGGTCACCATCGAAACGGCGAATGTCACACTCGACCATGACGACGCCTCGATACACGTTTCAGTTAAACCCGGACCGTTCGTCATGCTCTCAGTAAGCGATACCGGAACCGGGATTGACGAAGAGACACAAGCACGAATCTTCGAACCGTTCTTCACCACTAAGGAAGTAGGTAAAGGAACCGGCCTCGGATTGTCTACGGTCTACGGAATCGTAAAACAGAGCGGCGGAAACATCTGGGTCTACAGTGAACCGGGAGTCGGAACCGTGTTCAAAGTCTACTTGCCGCGCGTTGAAGCCGCTGAACGCAGTGCTGAAAAATCACTTTCTGAAACTAAGCTCTATCACGGATCAGAGACTATCCTGCTGGTTGAAGACGAAGATGTGGTACGTGGACTGACACGAAGGATCCTGGCCGAGGCTGGATACAACGTTCTCGAAGCCAGGAGCGGACACGAAGCGATTCGGCTGTGTCGAGACTACCGCGCGTCGATCGATCTTTTACTCACCGACGTGGTAATGCCGGAAACGAGTGGGAAGGAAGTTGCCGACCGTTTATGCGAGCTGCGGCCGGCGGCGCGCGTCCTGTTTATGTCAGGCTACACGGATGAAGCAATCGTCCGGCACGGTGTTCTGGACGCAGACGTCGAATTCATTCAGAAACCATTTACGTGGGCCACGCTGGGCAAAAAAGTCAGGGACGTTTTGGATCACAAGGCGGTTTACTCAGCGGCGGGTGTGGTTGCCGCGCAAAAACCGCGGTAGCTCCGCAACGTTTTTAAGTGTTCTGACCCGATCCTTCATCGTCGTCCAGGAATCTAACCTACAACGCGCCCCCGCGTTCCTAAATCCGCTGCACCATCCTCGCTCGTAGATAACACCAGTACAGTCGAAAGTTGAGACCAAAACCGCTGAGACGAATTGTCTGAGCGAGAGGATTAGTGTGCGAGCTATGAAGGCGATGATCAAAAGGGCGACGATTCCGCTGCTCATTAGTTTACTCGTTGTGTTTGGTGTCGCTGCCAAGCGAACGTTGAGGCCGGTAGCGAAAGATTCACCGGCGCCCTCGGCTTCATGCCGCCTGGTTTTAGCGCCACTCGCTGGCGATAAACCGATCGATGAGGAGATCGCTCGTCAACAAGCACTGAGCGCCGGCGGTTCAACGTCTGCACTGGAACGACTCGGTTGGACGTTCATTAAAAAGGCGCGACTCTCGTTTGACGCAGGATTCTACAAGCTCGCGGAACGGTGCGCCGCTTGCCTCGAAGCGCATGGCGCAAACAGCGCGGATGCGTTGCTGTTGCGGGCGCATGCATTACAAAGCATGCACCGATTCAGTGAAGCCGAAGCGGCGGCACGCGAACTCGTACGCTTGCGTGAACGGCCGTTTGACTACGGCGTTCTCGGCGACGTCTTGATCGATCAGGGCAAAGTCCGCGAAGGCGCCGCCGCCTATCAAAAGATGGTCGATCTGCGACCTGACTTGCAGTCGTACGCACGAGCCGCGCACGTACGCTGGTTAACCGGCGACCTCGCAGGCGCGATCGAGTTGATGAAACTCGCCACTGCCGCGAGCAGCCCCAACGATCCCGAAGCGGGAGCCTGGGCCTTCACCCGCCTGGCGCTCTATCAACTCCAACGCGGCACGACAAACTCCGCACTCGAATCATGCGACGCGGCCCTGTCGCTCCAAAGTGAATACGCACCAGCAATGCTCGTTCGCGGCCGCGTTTTGTTAAGTGTAAATCGCGCGGCCGACGCTGTGGTTGAGCTGCAACGCGCTGCCAGGTTGAACCCGCTGCCGGAATATCAGTGGACACTCGCTGACGCACTTATGTCCGCAGGCGATCGAGATCGGGCAACTGAACTCGAATCACAGATTGCTTCACGTCCCGACAATGAAGATCCAAGAACACTCTCGCTCTACCTCGCAACTCGTCACGCGGATATCGAACGCGCAGTCCGGCTGGCTCAACAGGAGTTAGCCAACCGCGGAGATGTTTTCACACATGACGCACTGGCGTGGTCCCTCGCCGCCGCCGGAAGAACTACCGAAGCGCAATCACACATCACTCAAGCACTCTCAGAAGGCACTGTTGATTCGCGCCTGTATCTTCACGCCGCAGTCATCGCGGCGCTGAACAACGACCACAGACAAGCAAAACAACGCTTGGACCAGGCTGCGGCCATGCAGCAAATGCTGCTGCCGAGTGAGCGTGTGCTGCTTGATGCGTGGCACCGAAAAATTTACGAATCTGCAAAAGGAGTAAGACAAACATGAATACATTCTTCAATAGATTGAAACGGATCGTGGCAACTTTCCTGCTCGCGGCTTTTCCGGCCGCGCTGCTACCGGCCTCGACGCTTGCTTCGAGTCACATGGACGCGCCGCTGATCACACTCGATCCGGCAGCCAACACTACCGACGTTTATGCGTTTGTGGACCAGGACGGCGATCAGAAGTCTCTGGTGCTGGCGCTCGGCGTGTATCCACACGAAGAGCCGGGGATTGGACCAAACAAGTACAACTTCGACGACAACGTTCTTTATGAGATTCACGTCGCGCTCGGCCCGGACGCAGCCGCCGGACGCGCGTCGCTGAGTTATCAGTTTCGGTTTACCACGAACTTCAAAAACCGAAACACGATTCTTCAGTCGTACCTGGGCGTGGTGCAACACGCCGGCGACGCAAATCAGAACCTGACGCAAACGTACACGGTCACGAAAGTGGACCATCGTACGAATCGCGAAACCGTGCTCGGCAATGGCGTAGTTCCGCCCAACAACCAGGGTAACGCGACTCCTTTCTATAACCAGGGAGACAACGGTGAGAACCCCGCGCGCGATGGCGTCGCGACTGAAGCCGAGCTCGACCGCTACACACGCGAAACAATTGCTGAGCTGTCGAACGGTTATATCGCGTTTGCCGGCCAGCGCGACGATGGCTTCTACGCGGATATCCAGTCGATATTTGATCTGCTCAAGCTGCGTAGCCCCGGCAAGGATTCACAGGGTGGCTTCAACCTGCACCTGATGGCGCTTGAAGTACCAATTGCGGAGCTCGGTGGCGATCAGCAGGTCGCAGGCGTTTACGCAACCACCAGCCGGCAATCGGTACGAGTGCTCGACGACAAGCACACGCCGAAGAACAATGGACCATTTGTCCAGGTTGCGCGCCAGGGAAATCCGCTTTTCAACGAAGGACTGGTGGCGATTGCCGACAAGGATCTGTACAGCCGCACAACTCCGAGCAGTGACAGCGAGCTGTTCCGGAAGTACGCCGAAACACCGGAGCTGGCGCGGTTGATAAATCTGCTCGTCTTCAACGCGCCGGTTGCGCCTGAGACGAATCGCACCGATATTGCGGGCATCTACATTCCCGATCTCATCAAGGTCGACCTATCAACGACCAAAGCCCGCTTCGCCGGCGGTAGCCCGACCAACCCCAATGACGATGGATTTTCGTCGCTGAGCATCTTCGGTGGCGACGTGCTGAAGAGCAATATTCAGGATCCGTTCAAGAATGGCGGTTTCATTCCCGGCGGTTGGCCCAACGGCCGGCGCTTCGGAGATGACGTGGTCGATATTGCCGTGACTGCGCTGATCAGCGACCTGCGCGATCCGGACCACTTGATCATTCGTGGACCGGCAGGCGATGGCGTCGATCGCAATGACATGGCTTTCAACAAAGTCTTTCCGTACGAGTCGACACCGCAGAACGGTCGTAACCACCGGCATCCGTAGGTGCAAATGACCAAGCGATTCGGTACTGCGGCAGTGAATGAATACGCCTAAGGCGTTGGCTAATTGCAGCCCAGGGTTAGGAGCGGAGCGATAACCCTGGGTAAGCAATATCAAACGACCAATCTAACCCTGAAAGGGTTTGTCTCGGTGCGAACCCTTTCAGGGTTCAAATGACTATTTATGATCTAGTCCCAGGGTTGTCGCTGCGCTCCAACCCTGGGCTGAAATTAGCGAACGCCTTCGGCGTAATAGCGAACACCTTCGGCGTAATAGCGAGCGGCTTCGGCGTAATAGCGAGCGGCTTCGGCGTAATTTAGTCAGTTTTCAAACTAATGCACTACCACCGATTCTTAGGACTTGCGAGAGTGGGGATGCTTGCCGGCATCCTCACTATTCTCTGTAGCACGGCGCTGGCGCATGATCCGGGGTTGAGTGCTGTTGAGGTTCGCATTCTTCCGGATCGAATAGTGGCTGAGGTCAGTTTTGCGCCAGTCGATCTGAAAGATGTGCAGCAGCTCGAGACGAATTTGCTTACGCTCCAGAGCGGTCAACAACGGCTCGAGCTGCGATCGTTCAGTCTTAAAGCGTCTGACCAAAACAGCGCGCATTATCTGCTCGAGTTTTCAAATGCGAATGCCGGCGAACTACGCATCAGTGCACCCGTGCTTGCGAACCTGCCTCGCGGACACAAGCAGTTCCTGACAGTGTACGACCAGGAAAACCGGGTGCTCGCAGAGCGCATGCTGAGTACAGAGTCAAACGAGTTCACGATCGATCTGCGAACGGCGCCCGCAAACACCAACTCGAGCATTCGCTTCCTCTTGCTCGGAATCGAGCACATCCTGACCGGCTACGATCATCTGGCCTTTCTGCTCGCGCTGCTGATCGCCGGCGGCACACTTCGTCACAACGCGAAAATCATTACCTCATTTACGGTGGCCCATTCGCTGACACTCGCGCTCGCCACGTTTGGCCTGATTAGTATTCCGGCGGCCATAGTCGAACCGTTAATCGCGGCGTCAGTCGTATTCGTCGGCCTGGAGAATTTGACCGGCCGGCGACTTGCCGCACGCTGGTTAGTGACATTTTGCTTCGGCCTGGTCCACGGCCTCGGATTCGCCGCGACGTTGCGCGAGTTGGGCATTGGTGGGCTGGGACTGCGAGCGGCTATTCCGCTCTTGTCGTTCAACCTGGGCGTCGAGCTGGCGCAGATCGGAATCGCCGCGCTCGTGTTGCCATTGGCGTGGCGACTAGAACAACGTCCCGCCTTTGCATTAAAACACGCGCCCGCACTTTCGCTGCTGATCACAATCGCCGGTGTCTACTGGTTTCTCGCCCGTACTTTGTTTCTTTCCTATTGACAGGCAATAGGAGCGAGACATATAGTCCGCTCCAGTTGGCTGACTAGAGGAGAATCCCATCATGTTCGAGCGGATCAGGATGCGGTGGCGGGCGTTGTTTCGAAAGGAAGAACTGGAGCGCGAGCTCGAGGACGAGCTGAGGTTTCACCTCGAACGCGAAGCCACGCTGCACCGGCAGGACGGGTTACACCCTGACGATGCTCGCTACGCTGCTCGCAAATCCTTCGGCGCAATCGAACGCTCGAAAGAAGAATGCCGCGACGCGCGCGGCGTCCGTCTAATCGAAGAGTTTCTGCAGGATCTACGTTATGGCAGACGCCTGCTGGCGAAGAATCCCGGCTTCACCCTGATCGCAATCGTCACGCTCGCGCTCGGCATCGGCGCTAATACAGCGATCTTCAGTGTCGTCAGTGCGTTTCTGCTGCGCCCGCTGCCGTATGGCGATGCGGATCGCCTCGTAATGGTCGACTCACAGCAGCGCGGCCAATCGATGGGAGTGTCGTTTCCCGACTATGACGATTGGCGCCGGCAGAACAACGTCTTTGACGACCTCGCGTTTTTCAATCTGCGCTGGAATGCCAATCTCGACTTTGGCAGCGAAACCGAAACACTTAGCCTGACTTTCGGCACCGCAAATTTGTTTTCAACTCTGCAGGTAGCGCCGGTGCTCGGCCATGGTCCAACCGCCGGAGAGGCTGACACCGTGCTTCTTAGTCATGGGCTGTGGCAAAGAAGATTCGGCAGTGATCCTCAGATCGTAGGCCGGCAGCTTCGCATTGATGGCCGCAGCATGACTGTAAGCGGCGTGATGCCGCCCGGCTTTCGTTTTCCGTTTCAGACCGACTTGTGGTGGCTGAACGATCACTACTTCGATCGACATGCGCGCGGCATGCGTATAGATCAGACGATCGGCCGTCTCAAACTCGGCGTCTCGGCGGAACAGGCGCACGCAGAAATGAAGGAGATTGCCGCCCGCCTCGCGCAGACTTATCCCGATACCAACACCGAAGTCACAGCCACTGTGGTGCCGTTACGAGATTTCTGGTTCGGCAAGTTACGCCGTTCATTCTGGCTGCTGCTTGGCGCCTGCGGATTCGTGCTGCTGATTGCCTGCGCGAACGTGGCGAACTTGCTGATGACGCAGGCGACCGTGCGCGAGCGAGAGCTGGTCGTACGCGCGGCGCTCGGCGCGAGTCGCGGACGCTTGATCCGGCAGTCGATTTCGGAAGCGTTGTTACTTGTATCGATTGGCTGCGCGGGCGGCGTCGTACTCGGTGCGTGGAGTCTGCGCATGCTGGTCGCACTGCTGCCCGCAGAGCTGCTGCCTTTCTTCGTGAAGATCCAGCTTGACGGCCGCGCGCTGATTTTTACGTTACTAATCTCACTGCTAACCGCACTCTTCGTCGGGCTGATGCCGGCATTGCGGACCGCATCGTTGAACCTGGACCAGACACTCAAAGCAGGCGGCAAATCCGGTACGAGCAGGGGCATGCAGCGTGTTCGCGGTTTGTTGGTAGTAACTGAGATCGCGCTGGCGGTCGTGCTGCTGGCCGGCGCGGGACTAATGCTGCGAAGTTTTGCGCGCTTGCAGGACACGTCACCTGGTTTCAACGCTGATGGCGTGCTTCATCTCGAAATCAATCCCACGTATCAACGGCAGGAAGACTATCGCGTCGAATTCATGTCGCGGCGCTATCAACAGTTGCTGGAGCAAGTCGCACAGGTGCCGGGCGTGGTGGCCGTAGCGGCTAACAGCGATTTGCCGTTTGTCGGTCAAAAGCCGTGGTATCGAGGTGAGTTTGCAATCGAGGGGCAGTCGAGCGACGACCAGAAGCAGAATCCTTTAGTCAATTATCAGGCCGTGTCGCCGGACTATTTTCGCGTGATGCAAATACCGCTGCTTCGTGGCCGCGCGTTTACTGACCGCGATACTGTAAGGCCCGAGGGTCATCGCGACGTTGCGATTATTAATAAACGGCTCGCTGAGCGAATCTGGCCCAATGTTGATCCACTCGGAAAACGAATCAACTGCGATCACGATGGTGTCGGCTGTGCCGAGATCATCGGCGTGGTCGGCGACGTAAAACACAACAGTCTGGTAGACGATGCCGGCTACGATCTTTATTACGCGTGCTTTCAAAGTTACAGCAAGCAAACCCACTTTGTGGCGCGCACGCAGGGCGATCCGACGACGGTCGCAAAGGACATCCAGCGAGCGATTTGGCAGGTAGCTCCTGATACGGGCGTCTTCAACGTCATGCCGGTGACGAGGTTGTCGGCTAACACAGTTTGGCAATCACGAGTTTGGGGACTGCTGTTCGGTATCTTCTCGAGCATTGCCCTGGTGCTGGCGGTTGCCGGCATCTACGGAGTGATGGCTTACTTCGTAACGCAACGCACGCGCGAAATCGGAGTTCGCATCGCACTCGGCGCACAGTGGCGCGACGTGCTCACCCTGGTGCTGAAAAGCGGGATGACGTTGGTCGTTATCGGACTGACAATCGGCCTGGCCGGTGCGCTGGCATTAACACGCTTGATGACCAGTTTGTTGTTCGAAGTTTCGCCCACTGATCCGGTTACATTCGGCGCAGTGGCCTTGTGTGTAATCAGCGCCACACTGCTCGCGTGCTACATCCCGGCGCGGCGCGCAAGCAAGGTCGATCCGCTGATTGCGTTGCGGTGTGAATAGCCAGGAGAGTTAGCCACAAGCCACGGCTGGTGATTTATTTTGTGACTTATGTGCCCATTGTGGCTAACTCTTTCTTAGCTCGCCGAAATCGGCAGGAAATGGTGCACAATGAGTTGAAATGAGGACGGTAAACGCGACCAGGTACGTTACGCCGCTGCGTGAAGGCGGATCGCTTCCGGCGATCATTGAGGCCGACGACGACGGCATGTACGTGCTTAAATTCCGTGGCGCCGGGCAAGGCACCAAGGCGCTTATCGCCGAGCTTATTGCCGGCGAGCTTGCGAGGTCAGTTGGGTTGCCGGTTCCGGAGCTGGTTTTCGTTGTTCTCGATCCGGAAATAGCAAAGACTGAACCCGATCCGGAGATACAGGATCTCATTCGTGCGAGTGGTGGGCTGAATCTCGGACTCGACTACCTGCCAGGATCGGTGATGTTCGACCCGGTTGCGGAAAAGCCCGAGGCTGAGTTGGCGTCACGCATCGTCTGGTTTGACGCTTACGTCACTAACCTCGACCGCACCCCTCGTAACGCGAATCTGCTGATGTGGCATCGTAAACTCTGGTTGATCGACCATGGCGCCGCGCTCTATTTTCATCACTCATGGACCGACATGGACCAGCGTGCGAAGGATCCGTTTGCCTTGATCAAGCAACACATCCTGCTTCCCTTCGCGAGCTCACTCGAGGCGGTTGACGGTGTCATTACCGCCGCGATCACTGAAGACGCGATTCGAGAAATTGTTAAGTTGATCCCGGATGACTGGATGCTTGGCAGTGCTCCGTTTGCGACCACTGCCGAAAATAGAGAAGCGTACGTCAAATACTTGTTGAGGCGGCTCGAGGAGCCTCGCTACTTTTTTGAGGAGGCGATACGTGCCCGATCAGTCCAGGTATGACTATGCCGTAATTCGTGTCGTACCGAAGGTAGAGCGTGAGGAGTTTATTAATGCGGGTGTGATCCTGTCGTGCCCGGAGCGGTCGTTTCTGGAAGCGAGTATCAAGTTGAACGAGGCTCGACTGCTGGCGCTCGATCCGTCGCTCGACATGGAGATGGTTAAGACACATCTTGCTTCGATTCCTACGATCTGTCGCGGCGGTGTTGAAGCTGGTCCAATCGGTCAGTTAACTCAACGCGAGCGCTTCTACTGGCTCGTCGCTCCGCGGAGTACCATCATCCAAACCTCACCCGTCCACACCGGTCGCTGCTCCGATCCTGCCGCGGCGTTACAACATCTCGTCGCAACAATGGTCGAGACCGATTAGTCGCAACTCCAATCTGGAAACCTACTCCCAACTGTGGTACAGTGCGTCGCATGGCAATAAAGAAACTCAAAACTCTCACAACCTCAGCTCGGAAGAAGTCTTCGCGATCTTCAACAACTTCGAGTCGTTCGAGAATGGCTGCGTCAAAAGCGACCAAATCTCCAGCGAAGTCCAAGGCGGCAAAGAAGAAAGCTAAAGAGTTAGAAGAGCGCAAAGAGCTGGCGGAGCTCACCTTGAAGATGTTTCAAATGGTTTACGAGGACTATCAGCAGGGTAAATTCCACCGTATTTTTTAATTTTCGCGTAGCAAAAATTAAGGACATTCCGATGCCGTACTTCACCTACGACACGTCAGTTTGCATTTCAAGAAATCTCACTGACTTTCAGAAAATGCCGCAGAATTTCCGCTTGTCAGCGGTTGTGATGATGGAACTAATGGCGGGCGAGCTTAACGAATCGCGGCGAAAGTTCTTTAAGGAAATCTTTCACCAATATGAGAAGAAAAATTTAATTATCGTGCCTAATGCAGATGACTGGCTCCTCGCAGCGAACGTCTTGCATTTGTTAAGCCACGCACGGAGACGCTTATACAAAGGAAAGTTAAAACGACTGCCGCCGGGAGCTTCGCAGCGGTTGGCACTCGACGTACTCATCGCGGTCAGCGCCAGACGGTGGAAAGCACAAGTCGTTACCGAGAATTGGGCGGACTTCAAAGTGATTCAGCGTTACTGCAACGCCAAAATCATCCGAGCCGCGCAGTTTTTCAAGAAATGATTTGGTCTAATAATTCGTGCGGATCTCGTCCGGTTTGAAACCCATCTTCGAGAGGCGTTCGCGGGTTTGTTCGATCATTTCGCGGGAGCCGCAGATTAGCGCCACCGGCGACGGCAGATCCGGCAGCACGTTGTCCAGCAAGGATTGCACGTAACCGGTTGGACCAGACCAATCGTGACCGTCAGGACGCGAGATGACCTGCCGAAGCTCGACCCCCGCAGCTTCCCACGCTTCAGTTTCGTCGCGATAACAAAAATCGTCGGGCGTGCGCGCACCATAAAGCACGACCAGTTGTCCAAACGTGGCCTTCCGTTTCAACACGTGACGCAACGCCGAACGCAGCGGCGCCACGCCGGTTCCCATCGCGACAAAAACAAGGTCGCGTCCTTTCATCTCATCAATCTTGAAACCATGCCCCGCGATCCCGACCAGCTCGATTCGATCGCCCACACACATGTCGTAGATCACGCTGCTCGCGCCAACTTTCCGTTTCACGAGCACTTCCAAGTCCCGGTCGTCAGGCGCGCCGGCGAAAGCGAAGTAGGCCGGTTCTTCGCCGTCAACGCGCAAGATGGCAACCTGCCCGGGCGTGAAATTGACGGCCTCATTTCCACGCAAATCAAATGATCGCGTGCTGCGAGCCTGCTCCCGAATACCCGTAATCACCAGCTGCTGCGCTTTTTTTGGTTCCACCGGCGAAGCAGTTTAGCAAATCGACCTTCCGATTCTCACCGTAAGGGGATACAATTCCCACCTTCATGAAGCCCCAACGCTGCGCCACCTTATTACTACTGGTGTGCTGCGCCCTTTCGGCGCAGGCGCAGTCAGGCCGGCGCCAGGTAAAACCTCCGCCCGTGGCGCCCGTTCCCACCCCGACCCCCGAAGCGACACCCACGCCAAAGAAGGAGGCAAAGAAAGACGAGTTGCTGTTCTTCGTAGGCGCGGACCAGAACTCTTCGTACCAGTCACTTCCGCTCGGTTACTACGACGCGGTGTTGCAGGGTTGTGCATCGCGACTGCGCGCAGGATCTTCGGCAGCGGTGGAAGTTTCAGAGCGGGATGTGAATCGCGGCGAGGCTATCAAAAAAGCCAAAGCGGAGACGAAGGCATACGTAGTCTGGCTCAACCTGACCTTCGATGCGATGGCACGTTCGTATGACGATCTGGTACTCGAGTTCATCGTCTATGCGCCAGAAACTGCGAAGGTACTAACGAACGGTCGAAGTTATTTGCGAGGTCAACGCGCCGGACCGATAACGGTCGATCCAAACGCACGCAGGACCAGCGGATTGTATCGTCAGGAGCTATTGAAACGCGCGGGTGAGGACGCCGGTGACCGGATCGTCAGAGCGTTACATCTCGCCGTGCCAATCCAAAACTAATCCGCGTTCATCCGCGGCCCAATTTACTCCGCATAGATCTTCTCAATCACGTCGCGGTACTTCTCGTCGATAACTCTGCGCTTCACTTTCAAAGTCGGCGTGAGCTCGCCTCCTTCGATCGTAAACTCATTCTCCAGCAGCGCCACTTTCTTGATCTTTTCATACTTCGCGAGGTTCGGAGTTAAACCATCGATCTGTCGCTGAATCAAATCGACGATGCGCGGATGGTGACACATCTCGCTGTGGCTTTTGACTTCGATTCCTTTCAACTTGCAGTACGACTCGAGCTGTTCCCAGACCGGCACCACCAGCGCCGCCGGAAACTTGCGCTCAGCCCCAATCAAAACCACCTGGTTCACAAAACGTGAGCCTTTAATCGCCTGCTCGATTGGTTGCGGCGAGATGTACTTCCCGCCCGAAGTCTTGAACAACTCTTTCTTGCGATCCGTGATGCGCAGGAATCCGTCCTGATCGATCGCGCCTATGTCGCCGGTTTTGAACCAGCCGTCGCTGGTAAAGACGGCGCGCGTTTCGTCAGGCTTGTTATAATAACCGCGCATCACGTTTGGACCACGTACTTCGATCTCGCCATCTGCGGCAATGCGAATATCGACGTTGGGAATCGCCTTGCCAACCGTTCCGACGCGATTGTCTTCAATCCTGCTCGTGGTGATGACTGGCGACGTTTCAGTCAGTCCATAACCCTGAACGATCGGAATGCCGGCGCCGATATAGATGTACGAAAGTTCCTCCGGCAAAGCAGCGCCACCGGAAACTAATATTCGCATGCGTCCGCCAAACGCACGTTGCCATTTCGAAAACACGAGCTTCGAGGCGATCGCGTGCTTGAGTTTGAGAAACGCAGGCACCGGCTGATGGACGATCGCGTGTCTCGCGTAAGCCTTTGCCACCGATACGGACCACGCCAGCAACGCCGAAGTCAGCCAACCCGATTCAGCCGCGCGCTCGCGAATTCGTTGATAAATCTTTTCGAAGATGCGCGGCACGCCGACCAGCACTGTGGGACGCACCTCGCGCAAGTTTGGACCAACGGTTTGCAACGACTCGGCGAAGTAGACCGCCATGCCCTGATGCAGGTACATGTACATCGCCTGGCGCTCGAAGACGTGCGACAAAGGAAGGACCGAGAGCGCTGTGTCATGCTCGCCGAACGAGAGATGGCCCGATGAGTCGATCAGGTTCGTGACAAGGTTCGAGTGCGTGAGCATCACGCCCTTCGGTTCGCCGGTGGTCCCGGACGTGTAGATGATCGTCGCCAGCTCGTCCGGTTTGGTTTGCGCGGCGAAGCGATCGACGAGACCAGGCTCGTGTTGTTCGAGCTCGCGGCCCTTTGCTTCGAGTTGGGCCAACGTCAGTCCTTCGTCGCTTGTTACACCCTCGGGATCGAAAAATACAATGTGCTTAACTTCCGGACACTCGCCGAGTGCGTCCTTGATTTCGTCATACTTCTGCCGGTTGGCAAGAAACAGAATGCAGGCGCCCGAGTCGTTCAAAATGTAACGCACCTGTGACGCCGTCAATGTCGGGTAAATGGGTACGTCGATCGTGCCGGCGAAAATGGAACCAGCATCCGTCAAGGTCCATTCAACTCGGCTCTCGGAAAGCAGCGCTACGCGATCGCCACGACTCGCGCCGATCGCATGCAGCCCGGCCGCGATGTGCTTCATACGCGCGAGCATTTCATCAGACGACATCGACACCCATTGCCCGCCGGTTTTGTAATTCAAGGTGTCCGGTCGTTTGTGTTTGCGAGCGACGCGATTGAAAACGTCCACCAGCGTGACGGGCTCGTCCGACGCCGTAGGCCCGCGAACGGAAACGCTTGTTCCCACATCGATGTACTCGACCGCGCGGTTCACGTCGCTTTCACTCCGTTGAGAAAGATGTCCAGCACCTCATCGGCCATCGGCGCAAGTTTGTAACGGCGTTTCGAGAGGATCCAGTTTGTTGCCATCTCGTCGAGCGCACCGAATAAGATCTTCGCAACCACTTTCGCGTTGAGATCGGAACGAAACACTCCGGCGCGTTGTCCTTCCTCAAACGTCGAACGAATCAACGCGAGATACTCGGCGAAACCGGCGGCAGAAAACTCTTCCATAAACTTGGTCGAGCCCCGCAACTCCACTTGGAAGACGACGGCGAGATCGCGATCGGCGCCCAGACGTTCCAGATGCAGGAAGGCAATCTGGCGCAACTTCTCTTTGGGATCGGTCATGCTTTCGATCTGTTTTCGGGCTGCGCCAAGCGCTTCGTCGACGCCGCGATCGAAGATCGAATGCAGGATGTCTTCCTTGCTTTTGAAATAGAGATAAACGGTGCCGTCGGCGACGCCTGCTTCGCGCGCGATGTCGGCAACTTTGGAATTGAAGTAACCGTTGTGCGCAAACACACTGGTAGCGGCGCGCAGAATTGCCTCACGTTTGTCGCCGACGGCGATACGAACATTGTTGAGTGTGCGAGCCGAACGCATCCTTGACTGAATGATGCCTCACTCATTTTCGTAAAGCAAGAAATCTGACTGTAATAGTTCTGTCGAAAGAACGATTTACGGGAGTTGGACGACCAACAATAGAACAAGTCAGGAAGAGGGGCTTGCCCCC
>Ga0070699_100000249_pt1 | contig 52979 bp, 43 predicted proteins | sample KBSK1503metaG_FD_65473 | JGI IMG/M metagenome (GOLD analysis project Ga0070699, IMG submission 65473) | Corn, switchgrass and miscanthus rhizosphere microbial communities from Kellogg Biological Station, Michigan, USA - KBS K1-50-3 metaG | ecosystem: Host-associated > Plants > Roots >... | reverse complement strand
GACCGTGAGCCGCGTGATCCGGCGGCCGTCGAGACGAATATCCAGCTGGCGCTCCTTGGACATGCCGACAATCGTCGTGGCGTCCTTCCCTCGCTGCAAACGAACCTTGATGACGTACTCCGCGTCCAGCGGAAAGTGATGGCGGACAGCGATTCCGCCTCGCGATCCGATCGGCAGGTCGCGGCTCTCACGTTCGTTCTGCACGGTGGCGGGCGGAACGTGAAACTCGGTGGACGTCGGAGCGAGAGAGGGATCGCCAACGGCCAGTCGGCTGACCGTCGCGGCTGCGGACAGGTATTTCTCGAGCAGCAGCGGTGACACCGTCAGGACATCCCCGATATTGTCGAAGCCGTATCCTGAATCGTCTGCTGGCAGGAGCGACGCGGCGTCAATCTCCAACGCGATCAGGTCGCGAATGGCGTTGGCATATTGGAAGCGACTGAGGCGATACACCGCTGGTCTGCCTGGGTTGGGTCTGGCGGCCGCCGCTGCATCGAGTGCAGTTTCGAGGTAGTTCGCCAGGGACTCGTACGTGTCGTCATCGGGATGCGGCGGACCCGGCGGCGGCATTTCCCGCGCGCGAAGTTTGTGCAACACCTTTTCCCAGACCGCCGGGTTTTCTTCCGGATGATCGACATCGGCTGTGTCCAACTGAAGCGCAGCCGTACGAAGCCGCGCGTTGTGGCAGCTCACGCAAAACCTGTCGAGCACCGCTCGGTGAGGAGACGGAGAAGGAGGATGGGAGGGAGCGAGGGATGGCGATTGCAGTCCGGCCGCCTTCATGGAGACAGATGGAGAAGGCATCATGGAACCGGCGACCCAGAGCGGAACTGCCATGCAAACGAGCAGTGTTCTCCGCGTCTTTTTGGTGATTCGGCTGGGCACTCGCGGTGATTATCGCTCCGCAGAGGGGGGTGTCAAGGCAAACGCGCAGGCAAACGCGCAGGCAAACGCGCAGGCAAACGGGCAGGTAAACCCGCATGCAAACGGGGCGAACTGGCGCGCGGCGTGCCGTTGCGCAACGCTCGCGTGATTACGGTCGAAACAAGCGATTGATTTTGACGATGAGGGCCCGGTTGGCGAGGGCGGGGAAGCGGCGGGCGAGTGTGTCCCGCTCCTCGTTGTACACGACAAAGAGCTCGCTGCCTGGACGATATTCCCACCGCAGCCGCACATTCGCGCTTATGGCGTTGTTACTCGAGTTGTACTGCAGCAGCGCGCTCGTAAACATCAGCGGCGTCATCGTGTAGGTGACGCGCCCGCCGACGAGTTGACTCGTAAATGAACCTTCTGCCAAATCGACCCAGTTGAGCAGATACGTCGGCTCGACTGACAGCTGCGATCCCACGCTCGTCCGGCCACGGCTCAGGCTGATTGCCGTTTTGTGGCCGCTGTAAAACGTTCCACGATCGACGGCGAAATTGCCGCTCAGCTTCCGACGCTGCCCCAAATTCATCTGGACGTGCACGTTGTCAGAGTGATAGCCGCCGACGGGCAGCGTGACATCGGGCGCGATCGCAAAGAGCCGAGGGAGAAACTCGTAGGTGTCGTTGACGATGACGCTGAGGCGATCGCTGTTCTGGAACTCGATCGCGAATTCCCCGATCGACTCGCGCGTGTCCAGCCGGCCCGTGCCGTTGGTGATGTAGGCCATTGAGCCCGCCCAGAAGAACTTGCGGACCGACGCGATCGATTTCGGCCGTGGGCTGAACCGGAACTGTCCGAAGCTGCGGCGGATGTCGTCGCGTCGCACGAACCCGACTTCCGGATTGAAATTGTCTCCGACAACGAGGTGCTCGATCTGGACACCGTAGCGGTCGCCAGGGTAATCGAGCTGGCCCCGGAAGCTGGTGTCCTTTCCCGGTCGACCGTCGGTGCGCGACCGGGCCCAGTACGTATTCACATTCAGATTGTCGAAGAAGCCGAAGGTCCCATCGACGCCGTAGACCCCGTTTGCGCCGACTCCGCTTTGCCCGACCGTTCGGCCGGTAAACAGCAGCCCCACGTTGCTGCGCCGATGCAGATCGCGCTTCAGACGCACGACAGAAAAATTTGTGGACCGCACTCCCGGGTCGTTGCCTGTCTGAATGTCCAGGAGGCCCAGGCTGTAGCGTCCGACGCGCCCCGTCGTGCGCGCACCGGCAACGATTGGTACCGGCCGGCCGTCATTGAGCCCGATTCGCCGGCTGTAAAACAAAATCGGTGTGTCGCTGTTTCCCGCAAACCCGCCGGCCGCTGCTCCGCCGAACGCAAAGACTCCCTGGTTCTCGAGGAAGAATTCGCGCTTCTCAGGGAAGAACAGGCCGAACCGCGTCAGGTTGACCTGCTGCTCGTCGGCCTCGACTTGAGCAAAGTCCGTGTTGTAGGTGAAGTCTGCGGTGACGTTCTGCGTCAACCCATACTTCACGTCGAGCCCGATGTCTCCACCGAGGTCGTTCGAGACTGTCGGCGTGCCCGCGCGATCGGTCTTGAGTTCGGAAATGGCGTAGGGCTTGAGCTCCAGGTTTCTGGCTCCGGATGGCGCCTCCAGTCCCACAACCGTCGCGGCGAGCGATCCCTGGTAGAGCCCGGACTGCCCGCGCGCGGCCGGAATGCGCGTGATGTAGGAGATCTCGTTCTTCCATCGGTTGGTGCGGAACACGTTGAAGCCCCAGATCTGCGTGCGGCCGGGCCCATAGCGCAGCGATTTGAACGGAATGACCACTTCCGCCGTCCAGCCCCCTTCGAAGCGCCCGGCCCTGGCGTCCCAGACCGTGTTCCAGTCGCCATTCCACTGCCGCTCGTTCGTCACCTGCCCGTCCTGACGTCCGCCGAGCGCATTGGTGGTGAAGTTGAAGGAGTTGCGGCCGTCGTGAAAGGTGTCGAACATCAGGGACACGATGTCGTTGCCCATCCACAGGTTCGGACCATCGCGGCGCATCTCGTTGGCGATCATCCGCTCCGGGTTGCTCTCCCAGCAGCGAAACGAAACGTAGACGTTGTCGGCGTCGAACGCCAGCCACACTTCGGTCTTCTCGGTTGCCGGCGAACCCTCCTGCGGCTCCTGCTGAATGAAGTCTGAAATCGGCGGCACGCTGGCGTAGAGGGGTTCGTCGAGGCGCCCGTCAATTCGCATTGGCGTCGTGACGCGAACGGCACGAATGGTCGCGCGGCCGTCCGCGTCGCGAGAGATGACTGCAGGAGACGTCGGAGGCGCAGGGCCATCGAAGTCGGCCGGAAGGTCGACCAGGAGCTGCGCCGCCGCCGGTGCGTCAATCTGGCCCGCGTGAACGGGGGAGACAACGAACGAGAGCACAAAGATGGTCAAACCACGAAGGGCTCGAAGGTCACGAACTAGACGCCGTGCCAACAAGCTCTTCGTGTCATTCGTGCGCTTCGTGGTTAAAACCGTCTTCATGGTCATCGTGGTTTGGAGCGGCCGTCGCGGGGCTATGGCGCGCGCGAGGATTATAGGGGGACGTCTTGCAGGTTGCTCGTAGGTCAGCATCAGCCGGGCGATCACGGAATTGGGTGTCTCATACCGCAACACCGATGATTCCTGCCGTGCCGGTGCCGCCAACCGACATGTTCACTACTGGTTAGAGCCGGCACCCGGCAGCTTCGTCTGGGTATCCCATTTGCTCGGTAGACCGGAAGCCCCACAGGTTCACCAAGGAGGATGTCGATGCCCGTGAAGAAATCGATCCGTGCAAAGAAATCTGCGCGCACGAAGACGTCACCGCGTGTGAGTACGTTCACGCGCCTGACGCCGCGACAGATTGGCTATCGTTCGATGGGCCTGGCGATGATTTGCGTCATAACGGCGGGGATGTTAATCAGCTCGCGGGAGCTGTCTCGGCCAGCCGACGAGGCGACGGTAGACACCCAGCCGGACAGTGCGGCGATCGAAGCCGACGCAACGACGGCATCCGTGGCGATTGCGCCGAGGACCAGGGCAAACGCAGCAGACGAAGCGTACGCGCCCGCAATGGTGTCGGCGGCGAAGGAACCGGCGGCGCCGTTGGCGGCAGTGACGATTACTGGATGTCTGGAACGTGCCGATGAGACGACGTTCCGGCTGAAGGACACAGTCGGCGCGGATGCACCAAAGTCGCGGAGCTGGAAATCAGGGTTCCTGAAGAAAGGCTCGGCGTCAATCGAGGTTGTCGATGCGGCGCACAGTCTGAAGCTTCCGGATCATGTCGGGCAGAAGGTCAGCGTGACCGGCACGCTCGTCGACCGCGAGATGCAGGTCCGTTCGCTGCAGCGCGTCGCGACGTCGTGTGCGGACAGCCCGAAAGTGAGAGTCTGATTCTGCCAAAGTAAACCACGAAGGCCACAAATCGGGCCTTCGTGGTTCATTTCGCGAGGCGGCCGCCAAGCTCTCGGTTCTGGTGGCCGGTCGTACACCTTCGTCACCCACGCATCAAGCCGCGCTACTTCCTGCGGTCCAGTATTTGAGCTGCTCCTGGTAATTCACGCCGCAAGCCGTTTTTCGTTTGCGAATCTGGATTACCTACGATGACAATTCTGGTTCGTCGATCTTCAAGGCCAGGAATGATCAGGAGACGCTATGCCCCGCAAGCGATCGACCGCGAGACCTCGAAGGGCCTCCACGTCCGTGGCAAAGAACGGGCGATCCGATCGCGATCCCAAGAAGGTCGGCTTTCTCCCCGACGTTCTTGATCGCACAGTCATTGCCATTCCCCTGCTCAAGCAGTTCAAAGAGCCTGAGGCCAAGACGCGCGTATTTCACGTGGCCATCGATTTGAACCTTGACTACAAGAAAGGCATCGACGGTGCGCGTCGCGTCGTTTTGACGGAGATCGCAAAACTAGTTGGTCAGGGTAAGCGCACGGATGTGAAGCAGGGAGTACTCACCGAACCGAGCAAGGACATGCCGTATGTCTTTGCGACTCTCAAAGCGGAAGTCATCAAGGAGCTGGTGCGGCGCGACAGTGGTCCCGAACGCCAGAAAGCGGATCGCGCGATTCACCACATCTGGCCCGATTTTGAGCTGAAGCCCCTCATCAACAAGTCGATCAGCACCGTCAAGGGAGACGCGGCCCACAATGCGTTTGCCGCGCTCGGCTCGGAGATTGTGTGGGCGGTCATCGACTCAGGGATCGACGGGTCACACCCGCATTTTCGAAAGCACAAGAACCTTCTTCTTTCGCTTCCCCTCGAGCATCGCGATTTCACCCTCGGCGGTGGCAATCCCCTGCAGGACCCGTTTGGTCACGGAACGCATGTGGCCGGCATCATCGCGGGTCAGATTGGACCCGGAGAGGCCAGAATTTTTGCGACGACCCGGTACCGCGACGAGAACGACGTGCCTGCGGAAGTCACGAAGGAGCTCGAGAGCATCGCGGGGATGGCGCCGCGCTGTAAGCTGCTCAGCCTCAAGGTCATGGACGCAGACGGTCGTGGCAATGGAACCGGTCGCGCCAGCAGCATCATGACGGCCATTCAATACATCCAGCGGCTGAATGGGTACGGGAAACGGCTGCTGGTGCACGGCGTGAATCTGTCGGTGGGTTATGACTTCGACCCCGAATGGTTCGCGTGCGGTCAAAGCCCGCTCTGCGTCGAAGTCGATCGGCTGGTGAAATCCGGCGTGGTGGTCGTTGTCGCTGCCGGCAACTCCGGATACGGCTTCGTGCAGAGCGAGCAGCAGGGGGTCGTGTCCGCGGGGCTGGATCTGACGATTAACGATCCAGGAAATTCCGACCTCGCGATCACGGTGGGCTCAACGCACCGCGAGATGCCTCACATGTATGGCGTCTCGTATTTTTCGTCGAAAGGGCCCACTGGCGACGGTCGGATGAAACCCGATCTGCTCGCGCCCGGCGAAAAGATCGTGTCGTGCTCGTCGGGCCAGATGCCGCGGACGGGCGCACGGCCTCCCGTCAGGAAGAGAACGAGCAGGCCGGCGGCGTTCTACCGCGAGGACAGTGGCACCAGTATGGCGGCGCCGCACGTCTCCGGCTTGATTGCAGCGTTCCTTTCAATCCGGCGTGAATTCGTGCAACAGCCAGAAGAGGTGAAACGGATCTTTCTCTCCACGGCCACCGACCTCAAACGCGCCCCCTATTTCCAGGGGCGTGGACTGGTCGATGCCATGCGTGCCATCCAGTCGGTCTAAGCAGGGGATTATGAGTAAGTCGACGCCGGTAAAAGAGATCTCCGCGACGGTGGCCAAGGCCGTCCGACATGCACATAAAGCCGCGCCGGACGACGACCGCGCATTTTTCGACGAGCTCAACGCGAGGATCGCCCCGGTGATGCCAACTCGTGCGGTTGTCGCGGCCCGGACGAGCGATGCCGGTACAAGAGTGAGAGGCCCGCGACTTGGCGACGATCCGCGCTATCTCGCGAATCTCCGGGCAGTCGCTCGTAGCGCGGCGAACGCCCGCATCATCGGTGGTACACCGGTGGCCGGCAAAGAGCTCGATGACTGTGTGGCGGTGGGGGACGACGATTTCTGGGGATGCACTGGAACGCTCATCGCCCCCAATGTCGTGCTCACGGCGGGTCACTGCGAGCGGTTGCACACACGCGTCTTCGTCGGCCGTGACCCGACGAAGAAGGGACGGATTTTCAAGGTCAAAACTCATGTCAGGCATCCCAGATTCGATGCCGCCTTTCGCAACGATCTGATGATTCTGATTCTCGAAAAGAAGGTCACCGGCGTTACACCGAGAAAGATGGCGCCCAAAGCGCTGATCGACAAGGCGACCGTCGGCAGAATCGTCGGTTTCGGATCAACCCGGTTGGACGGCACCGGAATGCTGGGCGCGAAGCTGGAAACCCGGGTGCCGATCGTTTCTCAGGCGTGCCGTGGCACCGTCAATGGCCGCAAGGACGGTCAGGTGTATGGCTGTCACCTGAGTCGCGAGATTGTCGCCGGCAAACCCCTTCTGCTGCACGACTCCTGTAAAGGCGACAGCGGCGGCCCCCTGTTCGTGGAAAACGCCGCCGGCCAGTGGCTGTTGGCTGGCACGACCTCTCGAGGAACCGATCTCACGACGACGATGTGCGGCGATGGAGGGCTTTATGTTCGCGTCGACCTCTATCAGAAATGGATCGCGTCAGTGCTGAAGAAGGCCTAGGGAGCCCTAACGAGCGGCGCCAAGTCGTCGTAGATTTGTTGAAGCCTGCTCCGATTCTCTGTGTTCGCGGTCTGGCGGATGCCTTCGGCAAGATCGGAGAGTGTGGAGCTCAACTTCCATCTTGCTGCTCCTTCAAGCCTGATGCGCTTCGCCAATTCGGCAGCCCGTTTCACATCGCCCGCCCGAAACGCAGCGCCGAGGAGCGTCGGACGCAGCCATTCGTCGCCCACACCCCGCGTCCGTGCCCGCTCACAGGCCGCCACGACGAAATGGTCAACGATCGCGGCACGTTCCTCATCCCCGTCCTCAGCCCTGGCTCGCAGGAGTTGAGGAAGATTCGACGAGCAGAAGTACTCGTTGTAGTCGAGCTCCATCCCGAACGTGTAGCTCTCGATACTGCTTTCCAGGTATCGGGCCTCGTCCAACGAAGGGATCGCTGCTCCACGTTCTTCCCGTGCCTTGCGCGCCGTTCGCCAGAGTCTCTTGTAGCGCCCTCCGATCAGCCCTCGCCGCTCGGGTGTATCACCAAGCTCCGCGATGAGTTTCTCCAGCTGGGCGATGGCTGACAGTGGGTCACCGGATTCGGCCACTGCCAACAGGTACTGTTCGCGCACGAACGGCAGCTTCTTGGCGCTGGGTGGAAGAGTGTCGATGAAGCTGCGCACCTCGCTCCAGCCCATCTCGTCACGAACGAGCCCGACGAGATCGAGGGCCACTTCTGGAATCCCCAGGGCGCTTCCGGCCAGACTCGATAGCAGTGTGGCCAGGCGGTCCTTTCTCGCCGCAGGCTCGCTTTCGAGCCGCACGGCTTTAATGGCGGCTTGAAACACGCTCAGCCGCTCGGCAAAGTCACGAAAGGCACCGCGACGCGCCGAATCCGTCTTGGAGTCGGCGATGAGCTCGTAGTACGGGCTTCGGCTGTCCTTGAGCGCCGGAACCTTCGCGATGAGACAGTCGCGAATGATCACCGCCTCACTCTCGGGAATGTCGCCGCTCGCCAGCGGGAAGCGGATCGATGCGAACTGGCTGATGTCGAAGAGCGGCTTGCACCACTCCGGCCCCACGAGCACACAGTTCGTGTCTCTGGCGACGTGGCGAACCCCCACTTCGTAGTAGACGTTCCCGTTGCCAAGCGTGATATCCGCAAGGACGAGGTCGGCGAATGCAATTCGTTCGAGCATGGCCTTGACGATCGCCGAGCTCGGGTCGAAATCGGCGCGCATGGGTAAAAAGCCGAGCGCGTCGATCGCCGGCCAATACGCCCGTTCCCACAGGGCGTCAAAATCGATCTCGGCTGGCGCGCCAACCGGCCTCGGCTCCTCGACCTTCTTCTTCCGGAAGGGCATCACCATGTAGCACACGGGTCTGATGCCGGTTGGGTCTGCCATATTCACGTTCCAGTGCGTTTGTCGTCGGTTGACGAGCTGGCAGATTGTACGCTGACGAACTCTCGGTTCACGTCGCTGCGCTAGACTTGAATTTATGCGAACTTCAGTTGACATGCCGGACTCGCGCGCCTCGGGTCAACGCCAGCGGTACATCAAGCGCGCGACATCATTCGTTGTCGCCGTGCAGCTCGCGCTCCAGACGAAGGGCTTTACCTACGAAAAGTGGGGCGGGACGCAAACGTGCAAACCGGGAGATTGGATCGTGAGCAACGACGGCGATACATATACCGTCGATCGCGAGTCATTCGAGCGGACCTACAAGAACCTGAGTCCCGGTCTCTACCGGAAGACGACACCGATCTGGGCCGAAGTTGCGCAACACGCGGGGAATGTGCGGACGAAGGAAGGGCTCACGAGCTACACAGCGGGCGACTATCTCGTCTCCAACGATCAAGAGGGCAAAGATCCGTACGCGATCTCCAAGGCCTCCTTCGAGGCGATGTACGAGTTAGCGCGCGATTAGCCTTCGCCCCGGTGTTCCCCTCGTCCGCGGCGGTGCGCGCCACCTGCGCGCTGATGATCAGCGCTGCATCAGCTATCATGTGATGCTCGATTTCGCTCGCCGCTCGGCGAGGATCAGCCTTCTTCACCTGTGACGCTATGAACTTACCGCGACTCTCAGCGGCCTGGGTGCCGCTCGCTCTCTTGATCCCTGCTATGTGCTTCGGCCAGGACGTGGCTCAGCTGACCGTCGGCCGCCTCGTCGGCGACGCGCGCCCGCAGGTCGATGGACGCGTGGACGACGAAGCGTGGTCCGCGGCGTTGCCCTACAGTTCCTTTACGCAGCAGGAGCCCAACGACGGCGAGGCCGCGACCGAGCGCACAGAGATCAAGTTCCTTATCGATTCCCAGAATCTGTACATCGGCATCATCAGCTTTGACTCCGAGCCGGACAAGATCATCGTCAGTCAAAGCCGCCGCGATGCCGACCTGAGCGACACCGATTCGATTGAGGTGCTCCTCGATACGTTCAACGACGGGCAGAACGCATTTGTCTTTGGCACCAACCCATTCGGGATCGAGTACGACGGACAGGTCAACGGAGAGGCGCAGGCCGGCCGCTTCAACACGAACTGGGACGCCGATTGGGTCGTCCGCGCGCAGATGACCGAACGCGGCTGGGAAGCGGAGTTCGCCATTCCGCTCAAGACGCTGCGGTACGAGCCTGGCGACGAACGCACGTGGGGCGTCAACGTCATGCGCAACATCCGCCGGAAGAACGAGCAAGTCTTCCTGTCCCCCGTGCCCCGCGGCTACAACCTGCACCGCGTGTCGGTGGCTGCCAAGCTAAACGGGCTGAGCCTTCCTGCCCGCCGAGAGTTGAAGCTCGTGCCGTATGCCGTCGGTTCGGTCAACGACGATCGAGCGCTGGGGACCAACACCGTGGACCGGAAAGGCGACGTCGGACTTGACATGAAGTGGGGCGTGCGCGCAGACCTGACGCTCGACGTCACGGTGAACACCGACTTCGCTCAAGTCGAAGCCGACGAGCAGCAGGTCAACCTGACGCGCTTTCCGCTTTTCTTTCCAGAGAAGCGGCCCTTCTTCCTGGAGAACGCTCAGACCTTTCAACTTGGCCAGGCCCAGGCCGTCGACCTGTTCTTCTCGCGGCGGATCGGTCTCTCCCAGGGCGGCGCGCCGATCGACATCCTGGCCGGCGGCCGCCTAAGCGGAAAGTTGGGCGGTTACAACGTCGGCCTGCTGAACATGCAGACACGAGAGGCCCAAAACGACCGGACGGGAGAGACGATCGCGCCGGGCAACAACTTCTCGGTGATACGGATACAGCGGGAGGTGGGCCGCTCGAATTTCGGGGCCATGTACGTCAACCGGCAGGGTGTCGGGTCGCTGGCGCCGAGTCATGACTATAACCGCGCCTACGGACTCGACGTGGCATGGCAGGCGACGACCAACGGCAAACTCCTTGCCTTTATCGCCCGAACCGATTCGCCGCAAATCAAGGGCGGGTCCGACTACGCAGGCCGCGCTTCGTACACGCACGCCAACGCCGTTGGGAGCACCACGGTGGGTTACGTGCAGGTGGGTGAGCGCTTCAACCCGGAGGTCGGGTTTCTCCAGAGGCAGGCGTACCGGCAGCTTGACACCCGGTACAACCTCACCTATCAGCCGAAGCGCTGGCCCTGGATCCGTCGTTTTTCGCCGCACGCGAACTACAGCGTCTATACGGATCTGGACAACAACCTCGAGAACTCACGAGGACATTGGCACTTCTTCCAAATTGAACATCGGTCGGGAGCCAGGTTCGGCTATATCTTCGAGACGCAGCAGGACCGCCCGAGGCAGCCGTTCACCATCTACCAGGATGTCGAGGGACGCCGAGTGGTGATTCCGACGGGTGACTATGCCTGGACGATGGGGATGTTCGAGGGAAACACGGACCAGAGTGCACCCATCAGCGCCTCGCTGCGTCAGAGGATCGGCCAGTTTTACAACGGGAGCCAGATCGGGTGGCAACTGACGCTCGCCCTGCGGGCCGGTGCGAGGCTCCTCTCCGAGGTCGGCTGGAACCGGGACGACGTGAAGCTGCCGTTTGGCAACTTCACGAACGATTTGGTTCCCATCAAGATCAACTATGCCTTCACGAGTTTGGCGAACCTGCAGGGCCTCATTCAGTACAACCGGCAGACGTCGACCGTGTCCTCGAACATCCGCCTGGCGCTCCTGAATCGCAGCGGAACCGGACTGTTTCTCGTGTACAACGACCGGCGCGACACCTCGGACTTCACCTCGGACGAACTGCTGGGTCGCTCATTCATCGTCAAATACACGCGGCTGTTCGGTTACTGAGCCCGGCGCGGACGTGAGTCGACGGAGGCCCGATCGAGGACAGCACCGTTCAAGCATCAGCGGATACCCGTCTGTGACAATGCTGGACTCTTTTTCACTACGACGGAACACCGAGGCATTGAGGCACCGAGGCGAAACTGGAATGAATTTCTCGGTGTCTCGGTGTCTCGGTGTCTCGGTGTCTCGGTGGGACGTGGCCGTGAAATTCGCTCTAGCTAGCGAAAGCGCGCGATGCTCTCTACGACATCGTGAAGCTGGGCCCCGTCGTCTTCCTTGCCGGCGCCGGCGGCCGCTTTGAAGCGATAGGTTCTGGCGGTGGTCTTGATGGTCAGCGTGCCGTCCGCCAGCGAATGCAGGAACTCGTTGTATCTGAGAGCAAAGCCGTCCTTCGTCTCGTCGGGCACGAAGGCCACCCCGTCGCGCGATACGACCAGACGTCCCTGGCAGCTTCCGACGACATGCAGATGCACAACACTGAGGGAGGTCAGCTCCTGCACTGCAGGTCGAAGGCTCTCGGGGACTGAAGCGCTCGGCGCGGCGGACGACGGGATTTCGATAGCGCTCGACGTCACCACCGCAGGATGCTGGACCGAAGAATTGTCCGAGAGGTCCTTACGTTTGACGTTGACTGCCCCCGGTTCTTCGCGGACCTTGAAGGTCCGCGCCGCGGTGAGCGCGACAGGAGCGGCGCTCTCGAGAAACATGTCGGACGTTCGGATCGGAGCACCGGGGTCCACGAGGGTCCCGACACGCGGTCCCGCTCCCGCGTTCTCGAGACGAAGCGGGGAAGCGGATTGGGCGTCGGACTGAGGTCCGTTGGCGAACCGCGCAAAGAGGCCGGCAGATGTCAGCAGCACTATGGCCGCCGCCGCAACGGCGAGCCACCTGCCTGTCACGGACAGTCTCGTGAAATCAAGTGACTCCAGCTTGCGACCTGCCAATCGGAGGGACGACGCACGCTTCGTGACACCTGCGTTTCCAGGCCGTGACGGAAGACCCGTCTTCAACAGCTCCGCCGCGTTGTTTACGTTCAGCGGTTTGGCGAACAGATATCCCTGCGCAGACTCGCAGTTCAGCGACCGGAGCAACGCCACCTGTTCTTCGTTCTCGATGCCTTCGGCAACCACGTGCAGCCCCAATTGCTTCGCCATCGCGGTCAGGGTGCCGATGATCTCCGCCGTGTCCTTGTGGGTTTCCATGCCGCGGGTAAACGACCGGTCGATCTTCAGCGCGTCCACGGGGAACTGGCGCAGATAGGCGAGCGAGGAATATCCGGTCCCGAAATCGTCGATGCTGATTCGGACGCCCATCGCCCGGAGTTGCATCAGCAGCGTCTTGACCGCGGTGGGGTTCTCCATCGCGATGCCTTCGGTGAGCTCCAGCACCAGGCTGCGCGCCTCGAGGACGGAGTCGCGCAAGGTCTCAGCGATCTGTTCCACGAGCGCGGGATCCTTCAACTGTACGCTCGAGAGATTGACGGACACCCACAGGTCCGCCGAGAGCGGCACACTGTCGTGCCAGGCCTTGAGCCGGAGGCAGGCTTCTCGCAGGATCCAGTTGCCCAGGGGGACGATGAATCCGGTCCTTTCGGCAATCGGAATGAAGTCGAGCGGTGGAATCATGCCCAGGACCGGGTGCTGCCATCGCACCAGCGCTTCGAATCCAATGATCTGATTCGACGCGAGCGACACAATCGGCTGGTACAAGAGGTGAAACTCGCGCCGATCGAGCGCCTGCTTCAAGTCGCCTTCCAACTGGAGCTCGGCTCGTTCCGACTTCAGAATGGCGGTGTCGAAGATTTCGCAGAGGGATCCACCCAGCACTCGTGCCCGATGGAGCGCGGTTTCCGCATCGCGCAACACGTCATCGGCCTTCGTATAGCCGGTCGCGCTGACGGCAACGCCAACGCTCGCCGACAGAAAGACCTCACGGCCGCTCACGGTGAAGGGGGCGAGGACCTCGCCGAGAATGCGATCGGCTACAACCTTGGCGTGGCCGACATCCTTCAGGCCATCGAGCAGGATGGCGAACTGGTCACCCTGGACCCGCGCGACGAGATCGTTATGGCGCAAGCTGGGCGTCGTCTCCCCGATGCGCAGGGAGGTTTCCAGGCGCCGGGCCGCGGCAGTCAGGAGTGGATCCGTTGTGGCCGGTCCCGATGGCCCCGCAGGCGTTGCCGACCGGCCGAGGTCGAGGAGCAGCATGGCAAAGTGAAACCCCTGGTACTTATTCGCTCGCTCGATGGAGTGCGTCAAGCGATCGAAAAGCAACAGGCGGTTGGGAAGTCCGGTCTGCCGATCGGTGACCGTGTCCGCGGTGACGTCCGCATGAGAGCCCATCAAACGGACCGCCTGTCCGCCCTCCCGCACAGCCTCACCGCGGCACGACACCCAACGGTACGCGCCGTCCTTGTGGCGCAAGCGGTGACGGAAGTCGAACTCGGGCCCCTGCGCCCGCGCGGTCTCAATTTCACTCAAAACCTGGTCGAGATCCTCGGGATGGACTCTCAGGAGCCATTCCTCCGGCGTGTTGCCGACCTCATGGTCTTGACAGCCGACGAGGGAGACCCATCGAGGGGAGAAATGAATCCGGTCGGAGGCCAGATTCCAGTCCCACAGTCCCTCGTTGTCCCCCCGAGTGCCCGAATGGTGTTGATTCATAGAGAAATGACAGCCCTCGGCGTGGACAGGTTGAGTCTGGGACGGAAATCCTGCCCCTCAGCCCCGGGCACGGTCGGAGATCGAGCGCGGACGAGCGCCCCCTTACAGTTAGTCGGCCAGAACGGACGAGGAGATTAGGATTGGGTGTGAATTCGTGCCTGCCCAATTCATGCGGGAGCGCCCTGGCTGCGGCATTCCTTCGAGCGACGCGAAGCGGACCGCTGATGTACGACGGAGAGCGTTGGGCTGGTTCCCGCACCGCTGCCAATACATCAGATCGTTACAGCACGCCTGCACCTCGCGCTGCTCGAGCACGTTCGCCGACACGGTGGCCTGACGTTGTTCGCGCCGCTCGACATCGTGTTCTCCGACTACAACGTCGTCCAGCCCGATGTGATCTACTTCGGACCGGAAAGCGTGCGGCGCCTCGATCCGCGACAGGTCGTCCGCTTTCCTCCTGACGCCGCGTTTGAGGTGCTGTCGCCGTCCACGGTACGCAACGATCGCGGACGCAAGCGCCAGTTGATGGCGCGCTACGCCGTGCCTGAGTATTGGACTCTCGACCCGCTTGCGAAGACGGTCGAATTGTCGCGGTTGACCGAGATGGGGTACGACCGGCCCATCGTGGTCTCGGAAGGGCGCTGCGCGTCGTCTGTCATTGCCGGCTTCGAAATCGATCTCGCCGCAGTGTTCGCTGACGGGGTTGCGATCTAATCCACTCACGTCTCCGCGCTTCGCCTCACGCAGACGTAATTCCTTCCGTCCCTAACACCGCCGCCGGCTGTCGACCTCTGGAAATTCAGCACGCACTTTGCGAAAATATCGCAGAGGAGCCCACATGGTCCTACCAATAACGACGACCGGCCTTTACTGGTCCATCCGCGGCGAGGTCGCCTGTTCAGATCACGCCTCACGCATCTCCGATGATCGGTGGCAGAGCGAAGGATGGATGCCTCTGCCGGCATCGTCCCAGGGATTCCGGGGACTGCAGTTTCAGTGTCAGCATTGCGCGCCCGATCACACGGCGCTTGTGCATCGCGCGGTGACCGGAACGCCATGGTCCGACATTGCTGACGCGGCACGTGCTCAGTCAACGTGGCAGTCGTCGCCTTTCGGCGCAGACCCGCCCGAGCCGCCCGACGACGCCGCGTAGCGAGGACCCGGGGCTGACGGGCCCCGGCCACCGTTCCTTCAGGCGAGCGTCCCCCTGGCGCTGACGGTCAATGGCTGCAAGTCTTAAGCGCGGTCAGTGAGACGAGCCAATCACGGATCAATCTGGCAACTACACGCTGGCCGCGTTGGCTGGCACTCATCTCCGGTTCGAAAAGTATGGCCCCGAGCCTGATCAGAATCGTCACCTGAAGGAACAGAGAAAACTCGGGGGTCTCAGCAGTAAACCGGGCGCAATCGCCAGCCCATATACTCAGCACTGTAGCCATAGGCAACCGACAGGCAGCTGAATGCAATCCGTTGTTGAGGTCTTGGACCGTTTCGGGAGTTTCCTGAACGCAGGCATTGCGGGCAGCGAGTTCACCCCGCTCAAGCTGCTGACGGTCATCACGCTGATGTCCGCATTGGTCTGGCTGACGCGCCGCGTGACGCGGTGGCTCGTCGACCATGTACTCGCGCGACGCGGGGTTGACGTCGGGATGCGAGAGGCGCTCGGGGCCATTGTTCGCTACGGGGTCATCTCACTTGGTGCCCTCGTGATTCTTCAGAGCGCCGGGATCAATCTGACCTCTCTGAACGTGCTGGTGGGCGCCGTTGGAGTCGGGCTTGGTTTCGGCCTTCAGAACATCATGAGCAACTTCTTCAGCGGACTTATCATTTTGTTCGAGCGCCCCATCCGGATCGGCGATCGCGTCGAGATTGCCGGCACCGTCGGCGAAGTACGCGAGATTGCGGCGCGGGCCACGACGCTCGTGACGGACGAGAACGTTGCGATTTTTGTGCCCAATTCCCAATTCATCTCCGAACGGGTGACGAACTGGAGCCGGCCCGGCAAGTTGACCGCCTATCTCGTGCCGTTCAATGTGTCGCGCTCGTCGGACCCCGAACTGGTCCGTCGTGCGCTCATCGCCGCCGCCCTTGGGCACGCCGGCGTCCTTCGTGACCCGCCACCGCAGGTAGAGTTCGTCGAGGCTGCGTCGATGTCGCTTCGCTTTCAGCTTCAGGTGTGGAGCACGGAACACCTGAAGACGGCTGGAACGCTCAAGAGCGACTTGAACTTTGAGGCGTGGCGGCAGCTGGCGGCGGCTGGAGTCACCGTTCCTCCATTGCTTGAAGCACTGAAGTCAGCTCTGGAGACTGAGCAGCCGCCGACTGAGTGACCCTCGACGCGGACGACGGAGAAGCGTGGACCGCTTGGACAGTCGGCATCGGGCGGCCTCGGTGCCCGAAAGTAAGTTTTCCTGGCGGGCAACATATAATGCACCGCCCCTTGCACCCGGAACTCCAGGAATCGATCGACTTGCACGACGCCATCGTCGGCGAGGCGAGCAAAGCCTTGATCGGTTACGAAACCGAGAAGGCTCTCGCCAATGTCGTACTGCTGTCGGAAATCCCGACCACGTACGACAAGGATCAAAAACGGCAGGTCAATTCCGGCAACCTGCTGTTGCGCGGTGTTCCGGGTGTGGGCAAGACCTTCTTTGGCGTGATTCTCGCCGCCATCAGTAACGCGAAATTTGCCCGCATTCAGGGCCGCGCCGACCTGCAGCCCACGGAAGTGGTCGGCTTTCAGATGATCAATCCGGCGACCGGCGCGTTCATCACCGAGTTCGGGCCGCTGGCGTCCGCGGAGGTCATTCTGCTCGACGAGATCAACCGCATCCCGTTGAAGTCGCAAAGTGCGTTCCTCGAAGGGCTCCAGGATCGCACAGTCACCGTCGGCAAGGTCACCTACGAACTCCCGACCTTCAGCTTCGCGATCGCCACGATGAACCCGGTGGAGCTGGGCCAGGGAACATTTCCACTGTCGGAGGCGGCGGTCGACCGGTTCGCCATCATCGTGAACATTCCGTACCTGTCGCCCGAGGAAGAGCAAAAGCTGGTCAGCTTCGACTTCAAGAAGGTCCATCTGAACCCGCTGATGTCAAAAGAGCGGATCATCGAGCTGCGCGCGGTCATCACGCGCGAAGTGTTCCTGCACGAGGCACTGGAGAAATATATTCGACGGCTGGTCGTCGCCACGCGGCCGTACCACGCCGAGACCGAGTGGCATCACCGTTCGCCCTCCGAACTGGTGGAGAAGTGCGTGGACCTCGGGGCCTCACCGCGCGCGACCATCTGTTGGGGGCGTCTGGTCAAGGCATGGGCGCTGCTGCGGCGGCGGCGGGACGAGGTGTATCCCGAGGACGTGCAGGATCTCGCGAAGTATGTGCTCGGACACCGCGTCTGGCTTGGTCCGCACGCCGCCAGTCACGGCGTGACCGTCGAGATGGTCATCAACGACGTTGTCGATCGAGTGCCGGTTCCGTGACCGAGAGCCCGGCACCGGAACCGCTGGTCAACCTTTCCGAGATTGCCGAGATCGAGCTTTTCATTCTGAAACGGATGAAGGAATTCACGCTCGGCGATCACGCCAGTGTGTTCAAGGGTCCCGGCTTCAACTTCGTCGGCGTGCGCGACTGGGAGCCGGGTGATCGAACCTCCTCGATCGATTGGGCGCAATCATCGCTGACCAACTTCAGCCCGATGATCACGCGGGAGTTCGAGCAGCCCAGCAACGCGACGATCATCGCCGTGGCGGATGCCTCCTTATCGACGCGGTGTGGTACGCACGGCACGCCGATCGCCGCAGCCATCGCGCGCTCGGTGGCGGCCATCGGCCTGTCGGCGGTGTTGTTTCAGGACCTCTTCGGGCTGATCACCTTCGATGAGGGGTTCCACCAGGTTGCGGCCGCGAGGCCGCGCATCGGCAAGCCACACGTCCTTCACTGTCTCGATCTGTACGAGCATCGAAAGGAACGCGACGCCCCGGCCCACCTGAGCGACTTCACCGCGACCATCGCGGGCCACCTGCGGAAGACGTCGCTCGTCCCGGTGATATCGGATTTTCTGTTCGCCGACGTCCCGCGCGTGATTGGGGAACTGTCTCTCCTGAATGCGGTGCACGACGTTTTCCTCATCATGGTGGATGTCAGGTTCGCGTACCGGCTGCCGGACGTGTCAGCCGGGTGGATTGAAATCTTCGACGTGGAAACGGGCCGGACGCGGATCCTCTCCCGCCGGGAGCTGGGGAAGCTCGCCGACAGAATCGAGGAGTGGCAGGAGGAAATTCAACGCCTTGCCAGAGACGCCGATCTCGACATCGTTCGGGTCGGCCTGGACCGGTGGGAAATGGAGACCGTGCTCGTCGAATTCGTCGCCGAACGGCGATTGCGCAAGATATAAAGGAGCCCGCAGGCAGGGGGATCGAGACATTCATGAGTTGGAGATCGTCGCGCGTCGGTGTGGCGGTAATGCTGGCGGCGTGGGGCGCGTGGCTCGGAACGGCTGACGCGGCCCAGGCGCCCCAAAACGGCTCGGATCCCGGAGGGATCGAGGCGAACCCGATCACCTGTTGGTGGAGGACCGACAAGAGCGCGGTGCACATCGGCGAGCGATTCACGCTCACGCTCACCTGCCGGACTGCGGAAACCAGCGCCTTTACGGTCGCGCCCACCGTGAGCGAGATCGAGCCGACCTCGATCCAACTGACGCCGTTCGACGTCCTGGCCGGTACCCGTCACGAGGACATTCTCGCGCCGCCCTGGCGCTACTTCCAGTACGTCTACACCGTGCGGCTGCTGGGCGACCAGTTCTTCGGGCAGGACGTAAATATCCCTGCGACCAATATCAGGTATCGCATCCAGTCCGGGGGTACCGAGAGCGTGGAGGGCGTGGAACGCACATATGTCCTGCCGTCCATGCCGATACGGGTCATGTCCCTGTTGCCGGCACAGGCGGCAGACATCAGGGACGCGTCGCGGGAGACGTTCGGCGACATCGAGGCCCACCGCTTTCGATCCACCGTCGGATTCGTGACGGCAGCGATTTGTTTCGGTTTCGCGGCCGTGCTGCTGGTCGTCGCCGGCGTACGCGTCGTGGAACGAGCTCGGAAGCGTGGGCCCGCGGTGGCGGAATCCCTGCCGGTCAGGACCGTGCTCCAGGGCTGTCTGCGTGAGCTTGAGCTCGTGAGGGTGGAGGCCGCGCGCGGAGGTTGGAATCCGAGTCTCGTGGCTCGTGCCCTTGCGCCGTTCCGGATTGCGGGCGCGATCGCGCTGTCGCAGCCCGTCACCCACACGATGGTCGACGTCGAGACGCCGACCCGAGAGGGTCAGATCGCGCTGCGCCACGGGATTGTTCGGCGGAGACGCGCCCTGGTATTTGCGCCCACCACCGCCGACGCGATCGACCGTCTTCGCACCGCGGGTAATGGACACCGGCAGACCGCCGCCGCGCAGGAAGGACTCGATCGGATTCGTGAGTCGCTGCTTGTGCTCAATGCCGCCCGGTACGGCCGTCATGGAAGCCTCGATGCTGACGAGCTCGATCGAACGGTCGACACCGGCAGCCAGGCGTTGCGGCGCTTGCGCCGCGCGGGCCTTTGGCCGGCGCGCGCCGCCCAGAGGCTGGCGCAGATCCCCGCCGTTCTCGGGATAGGTGTATGGGGCCGCTGAACGATCTTCTGATTGTCGTTCGCCGGACGTTCGCTGAATGGATGGGCCTGCGCTGGACCGATCTGAGTTTTACGGAAGCCGGATCCGCCCTTCTCGTCCTGATCGTCCTGCTGGCCAGTTCGCTGCTGATGCTGCTTGCCCGCAGGGCACGTTTCCAGCACGCGAGACGCGCGGCCGTCGGGGTGCCCGCAATCCTCTCGGTCATGCGGCGGACGCCGCTCTCGGCTGCCCGCCACGCCGCCTTTCTCCTGTTTCTGCTCGGGGTCCCGTTCTTCGCGATCGCGCTGGCCGATCCGCACACGGCGTACACGCGCGAGCAGACGTCGTATCCGGGCCGGCGGATCGCCCTCGTCGTGGATGCGTCGAACAGCATGATCCTGCCGTTCCAGGCCAAGCAACTGCGACAGACGACAGACCGCGCGTTCTTCACGGCGGTCGCCTCGGCCGAGCACTTCATGAGGCTGCGCATGAACGGTCCCTATCGCGACCTCATCGCGCTCATTCAGTTCGGCAGCGACGCGTACGTCGTCACGCCGTTCACGACCGACTACGAGAATGTCCTCCTGAGCATCCGACTCATCAGCGATCCGGTCAATTGGGCGCGATTTGACGATGGAGGCACGACGATTCTCCAGGGCATCGAAGAGGGGACCAGGCTGTTTGAGACGTTCGACTTCCTCAATGCCTCCGGCAATCTCATGGTGCTCTTCAGCGATGGCATCGACAGTCAGCTGTATCTCAAAGGCAAGGCGATCGATCAGATCGTGACCACGGCGCGTACGTCCAAGATTCCTGTCTATATGATCCGGACCGCTTACAATCGCAAGTTCGGTGACGTCAAGGAGGACACGCTGTGGAAGCCGGCGATAGAGCGAACAGGCGGCCGTTTCTACCCGGCCGCAGACGAGGGCACGATTTTGCGCGCGGTGGAGGATATCGACAGGCTGTCCGCGGGGCGCATCGACGTCCGCGAATACACGGCGTACCGGCCGCGGTTTTCGGGTTATGCGCTTATCGCGGTTGTGCTCTGGCTCTCTGCCGGGCTGCTCAAACTCGGATTCCGGTACTTCAGGGTGTTTCCGTAGGCTGAAAGGGGTCTGACCCCATGGGGTCAAAAGGGGTCTGACCCCATTGGGGTCAGACCCCTGGAGGTTGCGATGAAAGGGATTGCCGGTTACGTGGTGGGAGCAGCCGTCCTGGCGCTGCTGGGGAGCGTCGGCCTTGCAACGAGCAAAGTCGAGCGCGAGATGGCCAGTGCGCAGGAGACGCTCGTGACCGTGGACTACGAGACATCAGTTGCGGCCCTCGACACTGTTGAGCGCTACTACGAGTACGCGAGCCATCTGCCCGGGGTTGGTGCCGAGCCCTTGAATGACGTTCGTGCGCGCAAGGCCGCGCTTCGGTACTGGCAGCGCGAGTACGGTGCCCTGGTTCCCGCCGGTCGCGCCGATCCCGTTGCCGACGTGGCGCCCGACAACATACCGCAGCAGCTCATCGTCGCCAACGCCGTGTTTCGGAGCGGACAGGCGGGGCCGAAGGATCGAGCAGCCACGCTGCAGATGCTCGACGCGGGTATTAATGCCTACCTCACGGTTGTGACGAATGCCGCACGACAGGAAGACGCTTTGTACCTTGAAGACGCGGCTTACAACTACGAGTACCTCGTACGGTTACGAAACGAGATGGGACGCCGCCGGCGCGACCTTCCGCCTCCCGGCTCCGACCGTCCCCTTGGCACTGAGGGGAAAATCGAGCAGGGCAAGGGCGAGGAGCAGTTCAAGACGTACGTTCCTCAGGAGAAGAAGGAGCGAGAGGACGGCGACGCGGCCAAAGGCGCGCCACGGGTCCGCAAGGGATAACCGCGATGCTGCGCTGGATCGATTTCAGCACGCTCAGCTTTGCCGAGCCACCCTACCTGTGGCTGCTCGTCGCGCCAGCCGTCCTGCTGGTGCTGTGGATCTGGCAAGTGCTACGCCGACGTGCCGACGCCGGACGGTACCGGCGCGAACGCGTGCTTTCGGTCGGCGAACGGCACGTGCTGCTCGGCGATCTCGCGTTTTGGCTGGCTTTGGGCATCGCGACCACCTTGTGCATCGTCGCCCTCGCCAGACCCGTCGCGCGCATTTCCGTGGTGCGAAGGGCCAGTGCCGACATCGTTCTTCTGCAGGATGGCTCCGCGTCGATGTATGTCAGAGATGTGGCGCCCGACCGCTGGCGGCGATCCGTCCAGTTCCTGCGCGCGTTCGGCGAGGCGCTGAGCTGGAAGGGCGATCGGGTCGCGCTGGCGCTGTTTGCCTCGCGCGCCGCCCCACAGATCCGCCTCACCAAAGATCCCAATGCGCTGTTCTTCTTCATCGATCACCTCGGTGACCATTCGCCGTTTCCCATCGAAGATGAGCCGACCTGGGACACGAACATCGAAGAGGGCGTGTCATGGGGGCTGCAACTCGTCGAAATGAACGAGAAGCTGTTCGGCGCGACGAAGAACCCGAAAGCCTTCGTCGTGATCTCCGATGGCCAGGCCTGGAGCGGGAAGGTGGCGACGGCGCTCGCTGACGCGCGTGCGCGGGACATTCCTGTCTATGTTGTGGGTGTTGGCACAACGGCCGGAGGTATCATCCCGGACCCTCTGGCACGGCCCCCGATCCGCGCCGTGCTCGACCGCGCCTCGCTTGCCGAGATCGCTCGCATCGGCGGTGGCCAGTATTTCGAGATCGGCCGCGAAAGCGATTCCTCCGTGGCGTTCAAGATCATCAGCAGCATTCGCCGCCGCATCCCCGGCGCCCAGGAAGAGGAGAGCACCGAAGAGCTCTATTGGCGTTGTCTCTTCGCGGCGGGCGTCTTTCTCTGCCTGGGATCGCTGGTTGTCACACGGCGCGCCGAACTGTCGTGGTTGGCCGGAGGCGCACTCGTGGCATTTCTGATCCTTGTAACCACGGTTCGCTGAAGCGCAATACCGCCATGTAAGGAGTGAACAACAGCGCCTGCGAATACGAAAGCGGTCGGAGACCTGGAGTCTCACCACGAAGGTCACGAAACCGATCGAAGGTCAACGCAATACTTAGCGTGGTTGAAAATTTCATCGCGTCGTCGTGGTCGTGCCGGTCGTCAGCTTGATCGGCTGCACCATCGCGCCGTTGCCGGCCGCGTCCCACGCGGCGAACCGCATCCACTTCTTGCCCGTCGCGTCGAACGGGATCTCGAAGCGCTTCTTGCCGAATGCGCCGGCGTCGGTCGTCTGGATGATCTGGCGATCGGTCTTCGTTCCGTCGCCCCACACAACCTCGACGAACTCGAGCGGGAAAGTCCACTCGACCTCCACAACGATGATGCGCTTCGCGCCGGTGCCCTGTACTGAATAAGAGGGGACGAGCACTTCGCCCGACGACCAGAAATAATCGCCGCGCTTCATCGCGTCGATGATCGGACTCCAGTCCCCAGGCGCAGGCAGCGCGTCCAGCTTGACGTAGTTCACCGGGCTGTTCGCATACACATCGTCACCAGGCCCCTGCTGGTACGTTTCGGTGATGGCCTGAATGTACTTGAGCGGGGTCGGGAGGTCGGCCACCCAGTTGTTCATCTCGTCCCAGAGTGTCTGGCAGCGGTACTCGCAGAGGCGCGCCTCAGATCCGTCGAGCCCCATGCCCCATCGCACGCCGATGCCGCGGTACCGCTCATCGAGGAACCAGGGCTTGTCCTTGATCGCATCGGGGTAGCCGGTGGAGCCTTTGGATCGAGGATGCGGCATGTAGACGAGCAGGTTCTCCTGCCGCACCATCTCCATCATGTCGGCTTGGCTGCCGATGTTGTAGACCTTGCCGTACTTGGGATGCTGTTCCACGAGCGGCTTGCCGGCCGGGCGCGACTGGACCCAGAACAGGGGATGCGAGATGAGCAGGTCGTTGTGCCCGCCAAGTCCGGCCGCGCCGCCTTCCTCGTTCGGCATGATGAGGAAGTTCTTGTCCGAGTGCCGGCGCGCCACCTCGTAGTAGTCCGCCATGTTCGCAAGACGATCTCCCGCCGGCTGCCCGAACCCGAGGCCGCCGCCGTCGATCGGCGCGAAGATGTTGATGCCCGCCGCCTTCACGACGTCGAGATCGGGGAGGCGCACATCGAGATCGCCGCCCATCGCACGAAGCCGTCCCACCAACGCGCTGTGGAAGTGGGTGGCCATCACCTGGTAGCCGGGCACCTGCTTGAAGCGATCGTCGCGCGTGAACGCGAGCGCACCGCGCGCCGCCATTTCACCCGCGCCCGCGCTGACGTAGAGGTAGACCGGCATCCGCTGCATCGTGCCGGGCCGCGCACTGCGAAGCGCAAAGTTCTGCGTCGTGTCCTCTTCGCCGCGTCCGGTCTCATGAGGATTTGCTTCGTGATCCGGCTCGCGCACGCCGAAGGAGAAGCTCGACGCGCCATCCTTCCGGTACCAGACGTATCCGAGGTTGAACGCCGTCTCGCGTGACCAGAAGAAATTGTGGGGAGGTGGGAACGCAGCGATGGATCCCTCTGGACCCTCGGCGATGACGACACGATTGCTGGCCTTCAGGGTGACCGGTCCGCTGTTTGGCGCGCCACCAAAGCGGTACTCCTGCCAGTTGTTCGCCATGTCACGCCAGACCATGCGCGATGCAGGCTGGATCGCGAGCCCCTTCAGCCCCGCTTCGTACTTGTAGGCGACCGACGGCAGCTCGGTCTTCGCCACCACGGTCTGCACGATCAGATTCGATCCCTTGTAGATGGTGTACTCCAGACGGCCGGCGAAGACGCCCAGGTTCACGCCGGCGAATGAGACGACGACCCTCGCGCCCTTGGAGGTGACCTCGCACGCCTTCACGTCGTAGCTCGCGGTCGCGCGCGAAATCTCTTCGGGCTTGCGCGGCAGCCCCGGCTGACCGGCGACCCCATCAGGCGGAGGAATCGCGTTCATGCGCGTGTCTTCGAGCTTCTCGGTATTGAGCGGCGCGTCCCAGAACGCGTCCCACTTGATGCTCTCGACAAGCGCCGGCGTGATGTCTATCTTGAGCTGCCTCAGCGGCTGGAGCTGCTGCTCGGTGACGCGGCGGAAGCCCGCCACGACACGGTAGTCAGGGGTCATGTTGGAGCCGGCGATCTTCCAGGCGCCGCCCTTCGCCCGGGCCGCGACGTCGCGGATCGTCGGCGTTCCTGAGACGACTCCGAGCCGCAGGCGCACCTCCTGGCCCTGATCGCCGTCCCAGGTGAGAGTCAGCGTGTCGGTTGCCAGGCTTGCCGCAATCCCGGAAGAGGGCGTGAAGCCGGCGACATTGCACTGCAGCGCCTGCGCGGAGGCAGACGATGCGATGAAGAGAGTCGTGACAAACGCCAACGAAATTCTCATGGAACCTCCGGGCGGGTCTGAAGACCCACCCCTACACTTCAGGCGGGTCTAAAGACCCGCCTCTACGTCTTTAAATTCGAACCACTGCGACGGAACACCGAGGCACTGAGGCAAGTGAATGTCTCGGTGGTACGTCGCATCGAAAACCTCTCTAGAAATCGATCTGCGTCCCGAGCTGGAAGTAGCGCGCCTGCAGGATCAGGGTCGGACGCTGCCAGCGGTTTAACGCCGCGCTCGAGCTCAACCTCGTGGTGACCGTCTGCCAGTCGTTCGAGTTGAACAGATTGTAGATATCCATCGACAGACGGACGCGTCGCTTGCCGGACGCGGCGAGCAGCTTGCCGACCCGCAGGTCGAACTGCTTGGTGTGTCCACCGCGCAGCGCGAACGGCTTGAGCAGGTCGACCGTCGCCGTGCCGTTGGCACCGGCCGCAAGGTCGCGTCCAAGCGTCGGTCGAATCTCGGCGTTGCTCGCCACGTAGTCAGCGGTGACCGACGTGAACTCGCCGGCGCTCGCCGGCTGTGGCACCGCCTGGTACGTGCCGCTCACGCTCACGCCCCACGGCAACTGATACACACCGTAGCCTTTGTACTGGGTGAGGAAGGGCGGCACGACCTCGCAGTTGACCATCGGCGTTTGAGGGTTCGTCGCTGTCGGCACCGCCGGGCTGACCACCGTCAGGTATAGCGCGGGCACATCAACGGTGAAGCACTGGCTTTTCGCAACGCGCCCGGTGGTGAGGCCCGCGAAGAGCGTCAGCCCCCTCACGCGCCAGTTCGCCGATGCGTCGATGCCGTTGTAGATCTCTTTCTGATCGCCATAATGCTTCGCGAGGCGAACCAGGTTCTGTACCTGGCCGTTCTTGGCCGGCTTGATGTCGTAAAACCCGCAGACCTGCTGGCCCGCGATGGGAAGGCGCGAATCGTTGCTCGGTGCTGTTACACAGTACTGATCGTAGTCCGCCGGCGTAACAAGCTGGTTATCCACGACTGTAAAGTTGCCGTACCAACGACGGTAGTACGAGACGTCGACCGACGCGCCGCGGCCGATCTGACGCTGGACACCGGCGCTGACGCTCCAGTTGTAGGGCCGCACGCCCCAACCGACGAGCACTTCCTTGTCGAACTGCGTCGCGGTCGGATTGACCTTGCCGAAATTCAGGTTCGACAGCGGTCCGCACTCGAGGTTCGTCGCCGGATTGGACCAGTCGCACTGCGGGACGTAATCCCCATTGTCGGTCCAGGTCCGCGTCGCGCTATTGACAGACGTGTTCACCGGATTGACGTTCGAGGCGAGGCTGCCGCCGCTGATGTAGCGCCCGACGCTTGTCTTCAGGGCGGTCTTGCCGTCGCCGAAGAGGTCATACGAGACGCCGATGCGCGGGTTGATGTCCTTCCAGTTCGGCGCGTTCTTCACCGCCGCGAAGTTCCGCTCGGGGACGAATCTGCCGGCAGCCAGATGCTGTTCCGGCACACTCGCGTTCAGATAATCGAAGCGAATCCCGTAGTTGATCGTCATCCGGCTCATGGCCCACGAATCCTGCGCGAAGATGCCGAGATCCGCGTTGATGTCGTTCTGCTGCTCGATCGGCGTTGCAAACAGCGTCACGCGGCGCGGCACGCCATTGAGGAAGTTGTAGTTCATGTCGCCGTTCACCGACGTGTTGTTCCACGTGGGGCCGTTGCCGCGGTGGCGTACGGTAAAACCGGCTTTGTAGCTGTGCGTGCCGGTCACATAGGCGGCCGACGACCTGAACGTCAGCGGATTGTCGAAATTGTGGCCGTAGACCGTCGACGCGCGGTAGATCTGTCCCGTCGAGTCCTCCGTGACCGAGATTGTGCCGAAATCGACCTTCGGGTTGATCTGCCGCCGCTCGTCCCAGTCCTGCTCGTACGACATGAAGCCGGTGTCGAGCAGCAGCCGGCTGTTGACCGGGACGCGCCAGACGACCGTCCAGATCGCGTTCGGAAAGAACGGCGTGTAGGTGGTCGCTTCGGGCGACACCGCAGCCGCGATGCGGCGGAGCGGCGTGATGCGCCGATCCTTCTCGTAGCTGAAATTGATCTTGTTGCGCGCCGAGGCCTGCCAGGTCAGGCGCAGCGCGTAGTTGCGATGGACCTGCGTGTCGGCCGCCTGTCGCGTCTTGTCGGGGACGAACTGCCACGACAACGGATCCTTCGAGTAGAAGGCATCCGCGACGTACCGCTCGATCTGGTTGTTGCGGTACGCGCCGTAGAACCACAGCTTGTCCTTGATGATCGGGCCGCCCCCGTTCGGGTTGAAGTCCCAGGTGCGCTTCATGCTGTTGACCGCCGTCAGTCCCTGGTTGATGTACTGCTGAGACAGGTTGCTCGCCGACAGGTCCTTGTTGGCGAACAGGCCTACGACTGACCAGTTGTACGCGTTGCCGCCTTCCTTAGGGATGGCGTTCATCCAGACGCCGGAGTACTGCGCTTCGGCGTCGCCACCGTCCGTCCTGACGCTGACCTCCTGGACGCTTCCTTCGTTCATGTAGAAGGTGACCGCCTGGCCGCCGGCTGAACCGCGGCGATCGGACATGCCGTCGATCGCGCTGTTGGTCTCGGCAATGCGGCTGCCGTGCACGGAAAGGCTCCGCGACGCCGGGCCGTCGATGTTCTGCCCGCCGACGACGCCCGGAATCGTCTGCGCGAGGCTCTGGATCTGCCGGTTGTTCGGCAGCGCCTCGATGACCTCTTTGTTATAGACGGCGCTCTTCGTGGTGCTCTGGACGTCGACGAGCGGCGCTTCACCGGTGACGGTGACCGTCTCGTTCAACTCACCGACTCTCATGTCGGCGTTGACCGTGGCGTTGAAGTCGGCGCGCAGCTCGAAGTTTTCGACGCGCACGCTGTTGAAGCCCGGTAAGGCGAAGGTGACGGTATAAGTGCCGGGACGGAGGTCGACGATGCGGTAGAGGCCACTGGAATCGGTGGTGGCCGAACGTACCTTTTCAATGAGTGCAGGGCTCGCGGCTTCGACGGTGACGCCTGGAAGGACGGCGCCTGTCGTATCTTTGACCACACCCGTCAGGCTGCTCTGGGCGGCCTGCCCGAAGGCCGTTACAGGTAGAACCACAAGCGACACAGCTGTTGCGACACACACGAAGAAACTCCGGGCGGTCATATATGCCTCTCCTCAGTAGATTTGGGGGTCTCCGCCGACTCTTGCTGGGCAGATTCGGGCGCGATGCTAGCACAGGCTAAGCTCAGGCCGGCCGTTTATTTAGCGCGGCTTCGCAGTGCCTTCGGCGCCTACAATTGGACTTACGCATGGCGTTCTGACTCTGCACCCCGCACCGCCTCCGGGCATCCAAACCTGCCGGGCTATTGGTCGCACCGGCGGCAGAACTTCGATCTCCAGGACTATCCCGAGACCTACGACATGCGGGTGGAGCCGGCGGTGTGTACGCGGCCGCGGAAGCTGGCGATGACTCTCAGGAACCCGCTTCGTTGACAGGGTCACTTCCCGGTGGTAGGTTGCGCCCGACGCTGCGGCGGGCGTTAAAAGCATGGAGGCCAGTCAGGAGGCTGTTGGCTATGCGACTCAGGACCTATGGTTTCGCGCTGTCTATCGCACTCTTCTTCAGTGCCATTCCCGCGCTTGCGCACCACGCGCTTCAGGCGGAATTCGACACGACGAAGCGCGTCGAATTCACCGGAACGCTGACGCGCTTCGCGCTCATCAACCCGCATACCCGGTGGTTCTTCGACGTGAAGAAGCCGGACGGCACGATCATCAAGTGGGAAGTGTCGGCCGCGGGCGCAGGTCCGATCCGGCAGGCCGGCCTGGCCCGCGCGTTCAAGCTCGGCGACACCTACAAGGTCACCGCCGCGCCGGCGCGCAATGGAGCCAACTCGGGTCGCGTGATCGACTTCAAGTTCCCCGACGGCCGCGTCGTGGTCCTGTATCACGAGAATCCCGACAACCCGAACGACCTCTGAGCACGGCAATAGACAAAAAAAGGCGGGTCTAAAGACCCGCCTCTGCGACCCTGCCTGTCTTGCGTAGAGGCGGACCTTCAGGTCCGCCTTTCATGATCAATGTCGGATATGCCCGACCAGGTTCTGCTGGGAGTGTTCCTCGCAGGGGTTCTGCTCGGCGATTACCGCGTTCTTGCTGGTGTTCAGCCGGAGCATGCGCGGGTTCATCACCCACGGCTCGACGAGCACCTCGGGATCGTAGACGGTCGCCTGGTAGCGGAGCGTGTTCCCGTCGCGACGGAACGTTTCCACGACGCGCATCTGGTCGCTGTGGAAGTAGCCACCCTGCGCGAGCCAGGTGAGATCGTTGAATCCCACGGCGTCGACGACCAGCGTGTCACCATCCCACTTGCCGACGGCGTCGCCGTAGAAGAGAAGGTCCTGCGCCCTGATGGGGTCATGCGGGCGGCCGTCAGTCGGGATCACTCTGAAGTCGGTCGGCGAGGCGCCCTGCTGCGCGTAGAGGAAGATCACTTCGTTTGCCGTCTGTACGATCTTCGCGGGCGGTCCCATCCGGGGGACGCCGGCCGGCTGACACACAAAATACGGCGCGACGGTGTTTGAGTTGAAATCGAGATCCCGCACCTTCGCCCAGTATTCAGGCTTGTAGATCGGGCGGTTCGCGTCAAACCGATCGATGAACGTGCTGTCGTTTGACTGGTTCACCGGGGCGGTGCAGATCTTCATTCCCGGGTGGCAGCCACGCGACCTGTTGAGCACGATGAGATTGCCCTTCTCGTCAGTCTTGGCTCCACCATCCTCGCCGCCCCCGCCTCCGCCGCCCCAGAAGCCACTGAGATCCGGCTTTCCGTCCGGCGTCCGCGGTGTCGGGACCGGCGCCGCCTGGTTCTGCGGCGCTGCGCTCGCGGGCGCTGCGTACTGGGCTTCGGCAAACGCGGAAAGTCCAAGAGCGACGACAGCCGCCACGGCAAACCCCGTGATCGTGCTGAATCGAACACATCGACAGGTCATCACTTTTTCCCCTCTCTGATCAGTACGAATCCCGTGTCTGATCAGTACGAATCTCGTGTTGGCGCACCGGCGCTCCCGGATCACTTCGTGGGCACTGCAGGTCCGGCGGCTTTCACAGCCGGCGGCACGGGCACGACGACGTAGAGATTGGGAGTGTTCGTCCTCGTGACGGTGAGATCGAGCACCGTGAGCGGACCGCGCTTCTCGACGATACGGCCCGCGAAAAAGGCGTCGAGCTGTTCCTCGGGATCGTTGTAGTCCCTGTAGTTCGAGTAGGTGAATTCAGTGACGGTGTCGCCCTGCCGCACTTCGATGCGTTCCGCGCAGTTCCTCGTGCAGACGCCTTTCACCGGCCCGGACGTGAGCGTGGCCTTGGCCATCGCTCCGGTCACGCCAGGGATCGGATACGTGAGCACCGTCTTATCGCCTTCGACCGAGACCTTGGTTTCCGCGCCACCGTTCAGCCTGGCCGACTTGACCGCTCCCTGCGGGCCGCTCCAGAGCCGGATCGCGCGCTCGTTGTAGGTTTCCGGCGTCGGAGTCGCGGTGCCCTTGCCGGGGACGAGCCCCGCGCCGGGTCCTCCGATCTCGTTCCACGCGTACTGCCCGCCGATGACGCGAATCTCCTCACGCTTCTGGCCGTTGGGCAGTGTGCAGGCGAAATCCTCCCGCATCCCCGACATCTGGTAGTTGATCTCGGCGTGGTACTTGGTCAGCCGGCACGGCTGCCCGCCCACGTTGATGGTGCCGGTGCCCACGTAGTCGAGCGTGCCGATGGCGTCATTCTCCTGGACGCCGCGGAGCATGCCCATGTGGTTCGCCCAGTTGTAGAGCACGGTCTTGAGCTCCCCGCCGGGCGCCGGCAGCGGTTCGACGGCGGCCGCACGCGGCCGCGGCCGCGGAGCCTGCTGAGCATTCAACGAAATCGCGAGGGTGCCAGTGAGTCCCGTCACGGCCGCAATGATCGCGATTGCAAGTACCTGCCTCGACATGTGGGTCTCCTGCGTAGGGTAAGAAGGCTCGGAACCAGCCGTCGACGGGAAAGACTGCGTGCAGAATAGGTCAGCGGTCCTGAAGCGTCAAGTGTGGGCGATGGGAGGCTTGACATCACCAAACACGTCGAATAGGGTCCCAATCGCAATCCAGGTTCTGGGCTACGAGTGCCACTCCTTCGACTAACCGACGTCTTCCACGGAGGCAGTATGTTCAAGCGACTCGTGATGGCCATGACGCTCGCGCTCGTGATGTCCCTGGGCGTGTCGGCCCAGGATGCCGGCAGCGTCATCAGCGCGGCGTCGAAAGCGATGGGCGGCGACACGCTCAAGACGATCCAGTTTTCGGGAAGCGGCTATGACTTCGCGCTGGGGCAGAACGCGAATCCGAACCTCCCCTGGCCCAGGTTCATCAATAAAACCTACACGCGCACGATCAATTTCGACGCTCCCGCGTCGCGCGTGGAGCGGATCCGCATGCAGGGCGAGATTCCGCTTCGCGGCGGCGGCAACCAGCCGCTTCGCGGCGAAGTGCCTCAGAACCAGGTCGTCGTGGTGGGTCCCAACACGCCGTGGGATCAGCAGCTGGAGATCTGGATGACGCCGCACGGGTTTCTCCGGGCGGCGAAGGCCAATAACGCCACGGTCAAGTCCCAGACGACGGGCAGCAAGACCTACAACGTGGTGTCGTTCAGAGGCCTGAACAAGGCGATGGTGAACGGCTACATCAACGACCAGCACCTGGTGGAGCGGGTGGAGACGCAGGTCGACAACCCCATGCTGGGCGACATGCCGGTCGAGTGGAACTATTCCCTCTACAAGGATTTCGGCGGCATCCAGTTTCCGACGGCCATCGAACAGCGGCAGGGGGGCAATCCGACGCTCGAGCTCACGATCACCGACGTGAAGCCCAATGCCCCCGCGGATATCAGGCCGCCCGCGGCCGCCGCCGGTGGCGGGCCGGCGGCCGGTCTGCCGTCAGAGAAGCTCGCGGACGGCGTGTACCTGCTCAAGGCGGCGTATGGCAGCCTGGCGGTGGACTTCAAGGACTACATCGTCGTGATTGAAGCGCCCATGAGCGAAGAGCGTGGTGTCGCCGTCATCGCCGAGGCGAAGCGGTTGATCCCGAACAAGCCGATCCGCTACATCGTGAATACCCACACCCACTTCGATCACTCGAGCGGTCTCCGGCCGTTCGTCGCCGAGGGAGCGACGGTGATCACGCACGAAGTGAATCGGCCGTTCCTCGAGAGGGTGTTCACGACGCCGCACACCCTCAATCCGGACGCGCTGTCAGCAGCGAAGAAGGCACCGAAGTTCGAGACGATGACCGACAAGAAGGTGCTGACCGACGGCAATCACGTCATCGAGCTGCACAAGCAGCAGGGGACCGCGCATCACGACGGGATCATCTTCGCCTACCTGCCGAAGGAGCGGATCCTGATGGAAGGGGACGGCTACAACGCGAACGTGCCGGCCAATGCGCCAACCCCGAGCCCGGTTGGTCCTTACACGCTGAATCTGGTCGAGAACGTCAACCGCTTGAATCTGACGATCGACAGGATCATCTCGATCCACATGCCGCCCGACGACCGGAAGGTCACGGTGCAGGAAATGATGAGGGCGATCGGACGAGACACCGGCACGAACTAAGTAGGAAGTTCAGAGTTTGAAGACGCTGCTATCCACGGTTGTGACGGTTCTTATGGCAACCGTCGCTTCTGCCGCCACCGTGACGACGCTTGTGGGTAACGGCGTGGCCGGATTCTCGGACACCCAAGTGAACAACCCCTATGGCATGGCCATCGGCCCCGACGGCGGCCTGTACTTCTGCGACCGGGGCAACCAGCGCATCCGGCGGCTCGATCTGACTACGAAGAAGATGACCACCATCGCGGGCAACGGCCAGCGCGGATACACCGGTGACGGAGGCCCCGCGACGGCGGCCACACTCGCCGAGCCGCACGAAATCCTGTTTGACGCGGCAGGCGACCTATATATCGCGGAGCGCGACAATCACGTGATCCGCAAGGTCAACATGAAAACCGGGATCATTTCTACCGTAGCGGGCACGGGCGAGGCCGGATTCTCGGGCGACCGTGGACCGGCCGTGCGCGCGCAACTGCGCCAGCCGCACAGCATTTTTCTGGATCGCGACGGCACCATGCTGATCTGCGATATCGGGAACCACCGCATCCGCCGCCTGCACCTGGATACCGGGATCATCGAGACCTGGGCGGGCACGGGCGCGACCGAGGCGACGCCAGACGGCTCGCCTGTGGTCGGCACGCCGGTCACCGGCCCACGGACGTTTGTCGTTTCGCCGCGGGGCGATTTGTACTTGGCGCTGCGGGAAGGCAACGCCATCTTGCGCATTGATGCTGCCACCAAGACCTACAAGCGCATCGCCGGTACAGGCGAGCTGGGGTTCTCCGGCGACGACGGACCTGCGACATCGGCGAAATTCGGCGGCTCGGCCACGGGCGATGCAGCCAGGGTCGCGGGACCCAAGGGGCTGGCCTATGGACCGGATGACAGCCTCTACATCGCCGACACGGAGAGCCACGCGATCCGCAAAGTGAATCTCAAGACCGGCATCATCACCACTGTCCTGGGAACGGGCCAGATTGGCGACGGGCCGGAGACCGATCCGCGCCAGTGCAAGCTGAACCGCCCGCATGGTGTGCTGTACGCCAATGGCGTGCTGTACGTCGCCGACAGCGAAGCGCACCGCATCCGGGTGTTGAAGTAGCCCCGTCAGTCATGAGCGAGGCCAGCACGTGGGCCTCGCGCCAAAGCGCGCTCAGCATGCCGCTTCCCCGGCGTTGCCGTTCCGCTCTTTGAAACGAGGGTGGTGGGTTTCTGCTCCTACGACGTCAGCCCCGACGGGCGATTTCTCCTCTACACGTCCAGCGAAGCCGAGGCACCCGCGTCTTCGCCCGTGACCATCGTGTTGAACTGGCTCGAGAGTACATTTCTATTTCGCGCGGCTTCGGATCCCTTCCGCCAGCATCTGAATCCGGTACGCCGCGCCCCGGCCGACGGCAAACATCGTCTTCTTGTCGCGCCCGGCAAACCCGACGCTCTGCATGCCGACCGGGGTCGGAATAGTCCCCAGGATCTGGCCTTGGGGGCTGACGACCCGGATGCCGTCGGCGACCGCCGTATAAAGACGTCCGGCGTTGTCGATCGCCATCCCATCGCCACCTGTGTCCGCAAACTTCCGGGGATTGGTCACGCTGCCGTCCGGCCGGATGTCGAACGCGACGATGTGAGTGCCGTTGGTGGCGTAAAGGATTTTTTCATCGGGACTGAGCTGCACACCGTTTGGCGCAGTGACGTACTCGGTCAGCTTCGTCACCTTACCTGCCGGCGTGATGTAAAAGAGGAGCGGCTTTCGTCCGGCAGGCGGATCGCGGAACTGCGCCTGCGCGTTTGGAATCGGATCGCTGAAATAGATGCCGCCCTTCTTGTCGATGACGAGATCGTTGGGACGGACGAGCGGCTGGCCTTCGAACGAGTCGGCGAGCACCGTGCGCGTGGGAGACAGAACGCCAATCCTTGGTTCCCGCGACTGCGCGGCAATCAGACGTCCCTTTGAATCGTACCCAAGGCCGACCGTCCGGTTCGTGTCCTCGAGATACGTGGACAGGTTCCCGGTAGGATCGATCTTGATGATCTTGTTGGCGTCCTGCTCGGTGAACAGCACGCTGCCGTCCGGCATCGCGATGACGCCTTCGGTACCGTTGAAGCCGGCCCGAATGAACTGCACCTTCGTGCCGCCGGCAACGACGCCGGGAATGTCCGGTGTGGTGAGCTCGCGGGTCGGGTCGGGCGCCGGCTGATTCTGGGCGCGACCACCTTGGCCCTGCGCCAGCACGATCGTCGAGGCGAGCACACAGCACACGAGCGCGACGGATGCCTTTGATCCCATAACCCCTCCGGCGCGGAGTTTACTTCGGGATCCGGGATCCGGCTGCGGCCAATTCCCAACTCCCAATTCCCAATTCCCAACTCCCAAGTTGTCTGATTCGCGACATCGATTTTGGGAGTTGGGCGTTGGGGATTGGCCGGAGTTCAGACGGCGAAAGGCTGCTGAGCGACAAACGCCGCCGCGGACCCGAGCGTGAAAAAGTTTGGCGACTGCGTGGCGGGCATGCGGGCTTTGATCGCCGCATGGAATTTCGCGTAGTTGCCTTTGTACGCGTTATGATTCCACACTTGGAGCAACTGCTCGGTGAACGCGCCGTTGTGGTCGCCGTCCATCGACGTCTGGTTATCTTGGCAGCCTGAGATCAGGATCACAGAGGGCCGGAAGTTTTTCACGACGCCCGTCCGCCGCTCGCTGACGGCGACGTTTGCAAGCGCGCTGTCAGGATCCGGAAGGCCCGTCTTGCCCGCTGCGCTGGCCACCCCTTCCTGCAGGCGGTCGTAGAACGCCTGGTGGTTGCGGTAGGTCCGCATCGCGACGGACGGCGGCATCATCTTGGAACGGCCAGCCTCGGGCGCATCCAGCATCGGCCCCACCAGCGCCATACGTGCCACGGTGCCGCTGTGACAACTGTCGGAGAGCAGGATCACGCGCACTCCAGACGCGAAGCCGCTCAATTCCAAATACAGTTCGTCGTCAATCAGCTGCCCGTCGTAGAGGCACCACGTCTCGTCCTTCTTGTCCTCTTCTTCGCCAGTCACGTCGGGGATTTGCCCGCCGTGACCCGAGTAGGTGAGGAAGAACAAGTCGCCCGACTTGAGCTGCTTCGCCGCCAGCCGGATCGCGGCGAGCGACTTTACGCGCGTGGCGTTCTTCGTGAGCAGCACGGTCGGTTTGATGCCGCGCGATTTCGCCAGCGCGGCCATATCGTTTGCGTCGAACTCGCAGGCCATCAGCTCTCCGCTCCAGCCGCCGTAATGGGCGGCGCTGACGGAGTTGAGCCCGAGGTGGACGGACATCCCTTTTCGTCCGGTTGCGGCTTGTGTTCCAGTAGTGCGCGGTGTACGGGTTTTCTTTGCCATCGAAGTCTCCTCGCTTCACGCCTGAGGGCGCCGACACTATAATCCTTTCTTCCCGACATGCGAGTTGCACGGCGGTTCGTGATCAGCGGACGCGTCCAGAACGTCGGTTTCCGCTACTTCACGCAGAACGTCGCTGCGCGCGAAGGAGTGGCCGGGTGGGTGCAGAATCTGCCGGACGGACGCGTCGAGGTGTTCGTCGAGGGGGATGAGGACGCGGTCACGCGCGTCGAACGCGCGATCCGGTCCGGACCACCAGGAGCGCGCGTCGACCACGTCGACGTGCAGGACGAGGAAGCGGCCGGGGCGCTGAAGGGATTTCGGATCAAATAAGAAAGAAATCTTCGTGGTGAAGGCCAGTTAATGGACATCTACCTATGATCACAATGGACTTGAAGCAGCAGATTCGTAACATCCCCGACTTCCCGAAGCCGGGCGTTCTGTTCTACGACATCACCACGCTGCTGCGCGATCCGCAGGGCTTCAAGGCCACCATCGATTCGCTCGCGACGCCGTACGTCAACAAGGGGATCGATCTGGTGGTCGGGATCGAGAGCCGCGGCTTCATTCTTGGCGCGGCGGTCGCCGAGCGCATCGGCGCCGGCCTCATCCCCGTCCGCAAGCCCGGCAAGCTACCGGCAAAGGTGCTCAAGGTGACCTACGACCTTGAATACGGCAAGGATGCGCTCGAGATTCACTCCGACGCGATCGAGAAAGGTCAGCGCGTGCTCATCGTGGACGATGTGCTGGCGACGGGAGGGACGGCGGGAGCGGCCACGCAGCTGGTGAAGAAGCTTGGTGGAGAGCTGCACGGCCTCGCGTTTCTCATCGAGCTGACGTTCCTGAACGGGAAGTCGAGGCTCGTGGGCGAGGACGTTTATTCCGTTTTGCAGTACTAAGGGCGAGACGCCTGTTTGCACGTGGGGCCGGCTTCGGCCGGCCCGTCGTAAAGTGGCCGCGTGCGGCAGGGAGCGCAGGTGTTCAGACTCCCGCGCTCCCGACCTGCGAGCTATGCGCTACTTTTCATCGTCGGGCTCGCCTGGGTGGGCGAAGACGGCGATGCACCCCCTGCCCATGATGCCGAACGTGATGCACGCGCTGTCATCGGTCGCCGGCGCCGCAGCAATCGCGGCGTTGATTTGAACGATGGTGAAGATGTGATTGTTCTCCGCAAAAGCCGCGGGGTTCTTACCTCGGACCTCCGGCACATTCTGAAGCCACGTGCTCGTTTCCGTGTCGATCACGCCAAGCGACTGCACAAGCGGCGGGACGGTGCTGAGACCTGTGACGTAGAAATTACCGTCGCCGGGGTTGTGCCAGACCTCATCACCACCTCCGACCTGCGTGATGACGTTGAACACATGGCCTGTCAACGCACTCAGGATGATCGGCCTTCCACACGCCGAGACAAGAAGGTGTTGGAATGGCGCGAGGGCGATGCCCGTGGTACTCGCGCTCGCGGTGCCGGTGAGCGCCATGCAGTCGAACGTGTACGTCTTGTCAACCATCATCGTAATCGGATTCACGCGAGCAACCGAGGGGTTCCCGCCCACGGGTCCCGGCACGGTGATCCAGAATCTGTGAAGCTCGGCATCCCAGAGCGGCTGCTCCAATCCGCCGGCCCCCGGGAACGTCACGTGACCGAGAACCGCGTAGGGCGGATGTGCAGAGATGAAAGTGGCATACGGGTCAGTCGCGTTATGCGGCGCAGCGATCGAGCGGGGTGCGTTGTTGGCGATCAGAATGACATGTTCCTTCGGATCGTACCCGAGCTCGTCCGCGCGACCGCAGTAGTGTCCCGTTGCAGTTCCGTTGTCGCACGCCGGGATCGACGTGCTGATCGAACCGATGATGTTCAAGTAGTTGGGTGAATCTGGGTCGACGTCCGCCACACGGACGGTACTGTTGCCATCCCCGGCCCACAGCTTCCGGTTCGGGGTCACCAACACCCCATTCGGTCCAGGACCGTTCGTCGCAGTGGTTCCACCACCGCTTGGCAATGGCCCCGCCATGCCGCCGACCCGGCCCACGTAGAAGTTGCTCTCGGCGTCGATGATATCCACGCCGGTGTTCGATCGGTCAGCGAAATAGTACCGTTCGGTTCCCGGATCGACCCAGCCGATGTCGGCGCTCGTGATGGGGTTGCCGGGCACCGGGATCACGCCGATGAGACTGAGCGGCGTGTCCACATCGCGATCGTGATGCTCACTGCCGCGACGATGGCGATCATCTCGATCGTCTCGATCGCTGCGATCCTTGTCCTGATCTGCGCGGACGGTCAGCGGTACGATGAAAGCCAGAGCCAATAACAGGGGAACGAACGTTCTCTTTTTCATGGCGTGCCTCCTTCAGAGTGAAACCCGTGGCCGCCGTGATGACGTGTGTATGAGGATTGACTGAACCGATTTGATTGTGGCGGCCCAGAGCAGGCCCGGTTATACACCCGCCGCTGCTGGAATGAACCGAGTTCCCGTAGCTCGGCTGCAGAGCGTGCGCAAAGGGCGAGCGGCCGACTTCCGCCTTTGCTCTTTGAGCTTCGGCGGGACTAGGCAGCTGTAAACGCGACAACCGAGTCAGCGCGCCGCACAGGCGCAAAACAGGACGCCCGCTGATCCGTCTCGCGGATTGGCGGGCCTTTGCCATTCAGCATTGCTAGAATGGCCGCGTGCGGAAGCACGCGCCGCTTGCCGCGATCCTCGTCGCGGCTGCTGTCGTCCGCTACTGGGCAATAGCGTTCTGCCTGCCGGGTCAACTGTGCCGTCCTGACGAAGAGGCGGTCGTCGGCATCGCGACCCGGATGTTCGGGCGCGACTTCAATCCTCGCTTCTTTGACTGGCCAGCGCTGTTCATGTACGAAACAGCCGCCGCGCTGGTGCCGTTTTTCAAAACTGGATTGTATCTGGGCTGGTTCAGAGGGGAATACCATTTCTTGCAGACGATCGTCACCGACGCGTCACCGGTCTACCTGACCGCGCGCCTGTTGAGCGCAACTGCGGGATTGGCCTCCGTCTGGGTGCTGTTCCGGGCGGCGCGACGCCTCTTCGGCGACACGACGGCGCTCATCGCGTCGTTGTTTCTGGCGCTTGCGTTTCTGCACGTCCGCGATTCGCATTTCGGCGTAACGGACGTCACGGCGACGTGTCTCGTCCTCGTGTCGTTTCTCTTCGTCGTGCGCTTCTCGGAATCCAGCAGCAGACGCGACCTGATCATTGCCGCAGTGACTGCTGGTCTTGCCGCGTCGACGAAGTACAACGCGGCGATCATTGCACTGCCGGCCCTGTGGATCGTCAGGCGGCTGGGTCGCGCGGCGCTTTTTGCTGCGGTCATGTTCCTCGCATTTGCGCTGACCTCGCCGTATTCCTTTCTGGAGTACGACCAGTTCATCAGCGCGCTGCGCGGAATCTCGGCGCATCTTGCGACAGGGCACGGTGTGATGCTCGGCCGCGGATGGGTGGTGCACCTTGCTTCGTCCCTGCGCTACGGGCTCGGACTTCCGTTGCTTGTTGCGGGGCTGACGGGCCTTCTGCTGCTGCTCTGGAAGCAACCTCGCGAAGGCGTGATGGTGGCCCTGTTTCCAGTCGCGTACTACGTCGTCATCGGCAGCGGCTACACCGTATTCACGCGCTACATCCTCCCGGTGGTCCCCTTTCTGTGCCTGACTGCAGCGTTCGCTGTCGTCAACGCGGGCCGCGCCCTGGCTGCATGGAGTAGTCGCCCGACGTTGGCGCCGATGACGACCTGGGGCTTGGCACTGCTCGTCGTCGCGCCCTCTGCATGGTCCGTGGTGCAGTTCGACCGCCTCCTCGCGCGCACCGACAGCCGCGTGCTCGCGGCCAGGTGGGTGGAGCTCCGGTTTCCGAACGGGGCCAGCATTGCCGAGGTCGGACGGCGCTCGACGAACCTGTTCTTTCTTCCCGAAGGTCCCGCCACGCCGTCCCGCTACAGAACGACGATGGTCACGGACGATGCTGCGGAGGTGGGGGAGCCGGACATGGTGGTTGTGCCGCGATCGCTCTTCGATCCTGGAGCCGTGATGCCCGCTCGAGCCACGGCGCTTGCTTCCCATTACACGCCGCTCTACGTCGTCGATGCCCAGGATCTGTCAGCCAAAGGTGCTGTGTATGACTGGCAGGACGAGTTCTATCTGCCGCTGACAGGATTCGCCGGCATTCAGCGACCGGGGCCGAACCTCACGATCTACGTGCGGCCTGACCTTGCGAGCAGGCAGTAGCGCATTGCTGGAATGACCCTCGCCGCAACAGCGGAACAGTTTCCCGGAGGACGTGCATGAAAGATCAGTTGTCTACATTCTCACTTGTTGCGGTGTTAGCCATCTCGTGCGTCCCTTCGGCCCTCGCGCAACAACCGCAGGGCCAGCCCATGCGGACCATTGCGCGAATCACCGGCGATCTCTATCGCGTCCAGAACAACGACCACTACACCGTGTTTCTCGTGACCCCCGCGGGGATCATCCTGGCGGATCCCATCAATGTCGAGGCCGCGAACTGGATCAAGACGCAGTTGGCGGAGCGCTTTCCGAAGACGCCGGTCAAATACGTGCTCTACAGCCATCACCACCAGGATCATGCCTCCGGCGCAGCGGTGTTCAATGACACGGCGGAGCTCGTTGCCCACGAGAATTTCAACGCCGCGCTGAAGGCGTCATCAGGTCAGAACGCGGACGCGCCAAGAAGATACGAAGCCGTAATCCCTCCCGAATCCACCTATGGCGGACGTCGGACGATTACGCTCGGCGGGAAAACCGTTCAACTGATTCATCCGGGGCGAACCCAGCACGCACCCGACCTGACGGTCTTGTTCTTTCCGGTGGAGCGCGTGGTGTTCGGGGCCGATTTCATGGCGGTCAAGACGGTGCCCGGGTCGAACACGCTGGCAGGCGGCGCGCCAGTCGCCGACTATGTCAACGCGATCAAGACGGTTGAAGCACTCGACTTCACGATCGCCGCTCCAGGTCACGGCCCCGTCGGCACAAAGGCCGACATCGTCGCTCACCGGCAGTATTTCGAGAATCTGGGCGCCAGGGTGTCCGCAGGTATCGCCGCGGGCCGGACGGTGGCACAACTCCAGGCGGCCGCCATCATGGACGAGTACAAGGGATGGATCGAGTACGACGAAGACAATGACGTGAACATTGCCAACGTTTACAAGACCCTGAGCGCCCAGAAGCGCTAAGGTTTTCGCCGAATCCTGCGCTCGGTCACCCTCGCGCCACGCGCACGGAGTAGTTGCCCATGCCGCTGGCGCGGTTGTAGTGCCGCACCTGAGCGAAGTAGCGGCCTACGACGAGGTTGGCCGCGATCCGCGCGTTGAAGCCCATGCCGCTGTCGTCGTCTTCCGCAATAAGCGCCGTGGGGCTACCGGGACCGAAGAGCTTCATCACGATGTCGGTCGGACCATTCGTGTCAATCACGTGCCGGCCAGCCCTCGTGACGTTGAACGCGAAGAGATCCTCTTCGCCGAACTTGCCAATCGACGCGGCCGTGCGGCGCGTCGCGTTGACCACGAGCTCAGTAGGCGCGTCCACGGTCGGACCGGTCTTCGGGTACATCTTGGCGCCGGCGATGAACGCCTTGTCGAGGGCCGACAGCACCTCGTTGGCCTTGGTAGCGATGCCGTTGAGGGTCCACGCGGCGGGAAAGAAATACAGCATGATCGAATCGGGATCGAACCGAGTTCCATTGATCTGGTCTGCCGTGTACTTGCGCAGGACGTTGTGACGCGCGGTGGCTTCGTCCCAGAAGTTCGGCGACTTGGCCAGTTCGCGAATCACCACCTCCTCGTTCCACTCGATACCGCCGGCCGGATTCTGGTGCTCGTGCGCGAGACCAATCGCGTGGCCGAATTCGTGCGCGGTCGTCCCTCCGTCCATGAAGCCGAGGTTCATCGTGGCTTCGTTGAGCGGGATGCCCCGGTTGTCGGTGCCCACATAACTCCAGGCCCCGTCGCCTGGGTCAAAGGCGACCCGGATCTCGGCGCCGGGCGCGTCATTGAAGTCGAACGTCAGGTTCGCGTGCTGCGTCCACCAGCCGGCCTGCTCGCGCACCGTAGCCTTCTGCGCGGTCGTGCCGCCTATGAACCGGACCTGCAGCTTGGATCCGTTCATCCAGGTCTTGCCGATGGGCGAAATGGCACGTTCGCGGCCGCCGCTGCGGGTCGTGGGCCGGTGGCGCATGAGATCGGCCGGCAGAATACGGTCGATGCAAACTTTCGGACGGTCGGTCATATCCCCTCGCTACTTTTTGGAATGGGCGGTGATGTAGTCCTGCGCGAATTTCCACTGGGTCGGCACCGCCGGGTTATCGTTGACCAGGCCGATCGTAGTCGCTTCGGCACCGGCCTGCTCAACACTCCACCCGTCAACCACGACCCGCTTGATCATCCAGAGCATCGCCGTTCGATGGCCGTTGCCGGAATGCAAATAGACCGGTTGGTTCGCGGGGTCGGTCATCGCTTTCAAGACGGGCTCGACCTTCGCTGGATCGTACTGCCCCGGCGAACCGGCAAGCTCTATGGTCAGCAGGAAGTACTTCATGCCCATAGCCCTTACCGCCGCGCCTTCAGCTTCAGCATCAGGTCCGCCAGCGACATCGATGACAGCCTTGAACCCCCGTTTCGAGAGCTCCGTAATCGCTAGGGCGCGCGACTGAAACTGACTGCCATTGGAAGCGGTCCCATCGATGGGAAAGTAGTTGGCGAGGCCAGGAAAGTCCTCGCGCCTGGTCCGGACCTTTGGCGCCTGGGTGGCGGACGCTGCACCGCCCAGACCGACGGCGTTGCAGCCACGCAGGCCGCAGAGATCGGGAAGCGGCGACTCGCCCAATCCCACATACGTGCTGTAGACGGAGGAGTAAGTGTTGGAGCCTGTTCCGTCCGGGCGGATGAATCCGACCGACATCTTGAACAACTCGGGCTCGACAGACCCCTTTGGCACCGTCCCCTCGATGATGTAGAGCCTGTTGTCGTGCATGTAAATCGATGCCGACGTGCGCGACTGATCGGCGTTGTTCGTGAACTGCAGAAGCGTGCCTTCAACCTGTTCAGTCCAGTTCCACGTCATGCCCGTCACCTTGGCGTCCCGTTGCAGGAGCTTGAAGGTCGCATATGTGATCGCGCCGTGCACGTCGCTCTTCCAGTAACCCAGGCCGACGATGCGGGTCTGCCCGCCGAAGCACGTCTCGGCGCCCGGCACGCAGGCCCTGGAGCGGGCGATGCCTTGTTGCTCGATCCCACGGTAGTCCGCGACGGTGACCGAGTAGCGCTCGCGGCCACGGTCAACGCTGAAGACACGCGCCGGCAACGCGTAGCCCATCTGCGACGTCCAGGTCGTCTCCTGTACCTTCGGAGTTCCCGGGAACGTGATCCTGAAGCCATCCTGCTGGGATGTGAACTGAGTCCACTCATCCTGGGCGGATCCCGATCCGGCAAGCGCCAGAACGAATGCCGCTACACGGAGTGAAGTCACGCGCATGAACGCACTCCTTCAGAAGTGAAACTGAGCGCCCAGCCGGACGACGCGGCCCTGCAGAATCTCGGTTGGCCGATCGAGCGCCGGGCCGTAGTTGAAGTTCTGGTTCAGCACTGTGTTCGCGTTGAGCGAGTTGAATACGTCCACCTGCAACCGCACGTTGCGGGTCGAGTTGAGCGTAATCACCTTCGCAAACCCCAGATCGAGCTGGTTCCACTGATCGGCGTACTTCGAACCCGGCTTGATCAGCGGCACGAGCACGCTGGTCTGCGTCAGCGTCGGAATGATAGTGCGGTCCACCGTGTAGTTGGCAAACAGCTGGCGGCCAGGATAGCTGGTAAGGACGCCGCTCACCTGAATGCCCCACCAGACCGGATACGCGCCCGACAGCTTGAATTGATCGATGAACGGCATCCCGAGCTTGGTCTCGTCGCAGAACCGTCCCGCCGCGGTGTCAATGAGCGCACCGGCCGGGATCGGGTTGTTCGGATCATCCAGGCTGCAGTTCTTGATCACGGTGCGGTCGTGCGTCCATCCGCCGATCAGACGTCCTTCGCCCAGTCGTGCCTGCGCGCTGAGCTCGACGCCGTTGTAGGTCTGCGTTCGGGCGTCATTGACAGTATTGGTGTCGAGGATATCAACGAGCCCCTGCTTCGCACGATTCAGGTTGTACACGGTGAGCGGCTCGCCACCGAGGGGGTTCGCGATCGTCACCGGCGTGTAGTCGCCGGGAGACTGCAAGAGGTTGTCCTGCTGCTGCAGCCGATGGAAGCCACGGCGGTAGTAGCCGATGCTGGCAGAAATGCCGCTCGTCAACTGGCGCTGAAAGACGCCGGTGTATTCGATGCTGTACTCCCGCTTGATGTTCGCATCGGGGTTGCGCGACTGCCGGATGCCGAACGCGTTGTTGTTGCTCGGTCCGATCTCGTTGTCCTGCGCGATGTCATCCCGATTGAGGTCGTTCCACGTGCGGCTGTCGCTCGCGAGGAACATCGGGTTGTACGCGTTGACGTTATCGGTGGCGAACTTGCTGACGTACTTGCTGACGCTCCCCTTGATCGCCGTCTTGCCATCGCCGAAGAGGTCGTACGACACGCCGAACCGCGGCGACAGGTCCTTGAACGACGGGACGTGCACCTCGTCGAAGTGCCGCGCGGGCACGAAGCGGCCCGCGGGCTGATCCTGCGCCCGGATGTACGAGTTGAAGTATTCCCACCGCAGGCCGTAGTTGAGTGTCATCCGCCGCAGCGTCCACGAATCCTGTCCGTAGATGCCGAGGTCGGCTTTCATGACCGGCCTTGACAAGACCGGCGTGTTCTGGACATTGACGGACGAGGCTACGCCGTTGCGGTACACCTGAATCAGATCGGCGTTGGCTTCGCGCACCTGGTCGTAGAACCCGAACCCCCACTGGTATCCCCACTTGAACGCGTGCGAGCCGGTTACGTACGCGATTGACGATGTCAGCGTGTTCCGGATCGGAATGTTGTACTGCTCGACCGCACCCGCCACGTGGCGGGTGTTCAGAAGGGTGTCCTGGCGCGATGCCTTCGCGTACCAGGCAGGCGTGAATGGCGGCTCCTTCACTCCCTGCTGGTACACGACGTTGAACTTGGTGACGTTCCGCGCGAAGCCGGTTTCGACCAGCAGCCGTGGACTCAGCGTGCCCGTCCACTTCGCCTGGAGGTTCGAGTAGTGCACGGGCGGACGCCGGTTGGCCGCGACCTCGTCAACCCCGGCCGCAAGGCCGTCGTGCCCGCGAAACTTCTTGGTCAGCTCGTAGAAGTACGAGAGCTTGTGATTTGCGTTCGCCCGCCATGTCAGGCGGCCGAGACCCTGCTTGAGAGTGTTGTCGTCCACGGCCTGGCGTCCGTCCGCGTAAAACGCGCCCGCCACGGAGTTGTTGCTCATCAGATACCGGTAGGTCGTGAAGAACCAGAGCCTGTCCTTCGCAATCGGCCCGCCGAGCGACTGGTTGAACTCGCGAGTCAACAGCACGGCCGGCTGCGTCGTCAGGCCGCGCCGGATGATGGTGTCGTCGAGGTTGCTGCTCGAGAAATGCCGGTTTGGAACCGTGCCAAAGAACGTGTCGCCCCGGAAGTCATTGCCGCCTTCCTTCGGGATGATGTTCACGCGCACGCCGCCGGCCGACGTTTCGGCGCCCATCGCGCTCGTCTGGAACGTCATCTCCTGCGCCATGCCGTCGTTGAAGTAGGGCACCGCGCTGCCATTGGCGCCCATGGTGTTCAACTCCATCCCGTCAACCTGCGTGACGGTCTGAAAAGCGTCCGAGCCGTGGGCGGTGATCCTGATCTGCTGGATGCCGGATGCTCCGCCGACGTCCTGCCCGCTCGCGACGATGCCCGGGAGCGTGGCGCCAACGTTCCACATCATCCGTCCGCTCGGGAGCGCATCGAGGAGATCGCGGTTGACGATCTGCTGCTGCACCGAGCTCTGCACGTCGACGAGCGGCGCCTCGCCCGTGATGGTGATCGTCTCCTCGAGGGTCCCGACTTTCATCTCGCCGTTGACTGTGGCGACGGTACTCGCTTGCAGCGTGACGCCGTCCCGCTTGAACGTGCTGAAACCCTGCAGAGAAAACGTGACCGTATACACGCCCGGGCGCAGGTCGACGATCTTGAACTGACCCTGACCGTCGCTCGCCACCGATCGTGTCTTTTCGATCAACGCGGGGCTGGCCGCTTCGACGGTCACGCCGGGGAGTACTGCCCCGGTATCGTCCTTGACAACGCCGGCGATGGAACTTTGAGCGGATGATGTTGCCGGTAGCAGGACGAGCAGGGCAACCGCAGCCGCGAAGCTCGTGAGCGCGAGGGTCGTCGAACGCATGATCCGCACCTCCGAGGGATGAACGGAGTACCGCAACGCCGAAGGACCGGGGGGAAAGCGCGGCGATTATATCTATATCCAGCGCTCTTGTAGGACGACCCGCCAGCCGAGACGCGGAGTAATCCTGACATCTGAGACGCTGATCGCGTTCAAGCCTCTGGAAAGGAGACTACGGCGATGGAAATGAGATTGGCGTGGGAAATAAGACTACGGCCGCGGAAATCGCTGCACCGCGAAAAGCAATGAGAGTCCGCGCGTCGCAATCGCGATACAGCGACGGGAACTGAAAGTGCGGCCGGCGGAAATGAGACTACGGCGGCGACAATGAGATTACGGGTGCGGAAATCGGTACTCGCCGAAGGGCAAGCCCAGAAATGGCCTGAGAAATCCGGACACGTCCGACGGCAAGCCGAAAATGGCGTTACGTCCGTTGCTTCTTCTTGCGCCGCAGGCTGACGACCAAGCCGATCGCGCCAGAACCGAACAGCAGAAGCGATGTAGGTTCTGGCACGGCGTTGACAAATTGAATGTTGTCGACGGCGAAGTCCTGCGCGGTGGTCGACAGGCGAAGCGTATCGAATGCCACACCGGAAAGACCAATGACGCCTTCGGGAAAGGTAAACCCGATCGGCACCACTCCGGCAACGCTCGCGGACCCGACGAGCGTGCCTACGATGCCGCCAGTAAATGCCTGGAGCTGCAGCGCCGTTCCAACACCGCTGTTAGTCGCGAAGTTAAGGGATACGTTCTGCACCAGAGTGCTGAAACCAATTACGAGATTGCCGACGATCGGATCGGCGTCGAGCAATACGTGTCCTGTCAGGCTGGAGAAGAACGAAGGTCCGACAGAGAACGCCGCAGGGCTCGCAAATGACACGTTGATGCCATCCACAGCGATGACGAACGGATCGGTCAGCCCTATCGGCTGCGCCTCGAACGTGATGATTGATGCCTGGGCCGGGCTCGCCGTCGATAGAACGGCTAAGAACACTACGCTGGCGACGAAATCGAGCACTTTCCTCATCGCGTCCCTCCTGTCCTCCTTGACGAAGACAAAAATCGTCTTGACGGGCGCCAATTCCGCCGGCAGATCTCGGAATTACAGGGATTTTCGATTTACGGGAAATCAAAGCTCAGCCCGTGCAACGTCTGAGCCATCCTGCGCAGAAATGAGAAGCCTTCGCTATACCGATCATCGTTCGGCGGAACCAGACACCCTCGTCGTCCGGAACGGTTATGACGAACGCGAATGGCTCATCGAGGATGCGCCTGAGACGTACTGCCTCACCGACTACTATTGGACCTATCCTCTCGTGAGTCGGCCATTGCTAGAATGAACCCGAGTCCCCGTAGCTCAGCTGGATAGAGCGCGCGCCTCCTAAGCGCGAGGCCGACGGTTCAAATCCGTCCGGGGACGCCAGCCTTCGCTCGCATCGCAGGTGAGCGAGCTTCGGCTGGCAAGCCAACGAGCCAATTGCGAATGGCGATCCCTAGTTCGCTCTTGGCGGCATCTCGACTCGATCCCAGACGTTCTGACCACTGTTCCCGTTTACGTTCATGAAACTCGTCCAGACCAGCGTTTTGCCGTCTGGCGAGACGCGATACAGGACCTTCTCGTCGACGACGCCCTTGGTCGCGCGTTCGCGATAGAGCGTGTTGCGATCGGCGAGCCACATGGCGACGGTCTGGCCCATGCCGTTCGGACCCTGGGGATCCTTGTAGATATTCTGTCCGTCAAGCTTGAACCACCAGCTGCGATACCTCTCGTCGAAGACGGTCTTGTAGGTGTCAACCTTCGGGGGATAGTCCTGGTAAACCTCCTGCCTGATGCCACCGTTCTCGGCGATGAAGATGTTCATCGCCGTCGGTGTGAAGCGCGGTTGGATACCGGGGTCAGATTTAGCGAGATTGATCCGCCACGCGCCAATAATCGGCAGCTTCGAGGGGTCCTTCTTCTCGGCAAGCGTTTTGTAGGGGCCGATGAAGCCGACGCCCGTCGGATCGGCCTGGCCGAGGAGCGTCGGCGCAAACGAGAGCATCCCCGCCACGACACAGGACGTCAGCGCGAGATGGCTTGTTGTTCTCAACATTGTCAGCATCCTCTCAACGCCGTTACTTTACACTCGCCCGAGCCGGACTCACAGGTAGACGGTAGACGATTTCCCCCGTACCATACGCCCGGCGGAAACGATGACACAGGCCGCTGAGTTTTCTCCGTGTCTCTGCCTGCCACGACGAAGCCGGCGGCGAAGTCGGGTGTCTCCGTGGCTCGTCTTACCAGGACGATTGAGGAGGTCAGCATGAGAATGATCGTGTTAGGACTCGCGGCGACCCTTTGCGTCGTTGCCGGGGCGGTGGCGCAGCAAAGCAACCCGCAGCCGACGTGCAAGATGTGCCCGGGGACGTACATCCCGGTCTCTGAACTCCAGGCGTACACGAAGAAGGCGATCGCGGAGAATCTGGTCGATCAGCAGGTGAGGGATATCGAGATCGGCAAGGCGCATGTTGGCATCGGCATGGTGTATCGCAAGAAGCTGGACGCGCCTGCGAAGGACTCGGTCGCCGAGCATGACCTCGTCAGCGAGGTCTACCACATCATCGACGGGTCGGCGACGCTCAAGCTCGGTCCGGACATCACCAACATGCAGCGGCGTCCCGCGACCCTCGAGACCGTCCGCCTCTTCAACGGCCCGGGCAACAACGGTTCCGAAATCCGCAACGGCATGACGTATCAGCTCAAGGTCGGCGACGTGGTCGTCATTCCGGCCGGCACCGGCCACCAGTTCACGAAGATCGATGACCACATTACGTATCTGATGGTTCGGATCGACCCCGACAAGGCCACGCCGCTCAGGGATGAAGCCGCGTCGAAGGCGTACCTGGAAACGAAGCGTTGATACGGTAAACTCGTCTGAGCTCCAAGAATCGTCAACCGTCTGCCGACTACCGTTACAGCGGGTTCGGCCCGTAGGCCACGGTAGCCGGTAGACCGTAGACAGTAGACGGTAGGCCCCAGAGATCCTATGAAGACCAAACATCGTCACGAACTGAAAGAGAACGACCTGGCGCGCGCCATCGGCTCGGCGCGCGAGTGGGTCGAGCCACGCGGCAAGCAGATCCTCGCCATGTTTCTTGCCGTCCTCGTCGTTATTGGCATTGCGCTTGGCGTTCTCTCGTGGCGAAACCGGCAGCAGGGGCAGGGGCAGGATCTGCTGGCCGCCGCGATGGTCGTGCTGAACACAGCGGTCGTGCCGGTGACCAGTCCGACGGCCCCTGGCGAAGCGCCGGCGGCGGCGTCGATCGGTGCGACGGGGACGTTCTACACCGAGGCGCAGAAACTCACTGCGGCGCTGCCGAAGCTGCAGGCGGCGGCCGACGCATATCCGGACACCGAAGCGGGCATCACCGCGCGCTATCACCTCGCGTCAGCGCTCGCGGCGCTCGGCAGGCAGAAGGACGCGATCCCGCAGTTCGACGAGGTCGCGAAGCGCGCGGGCGCCGACACCCTCTACGGACGCATGGCGCAGCTCGGAAAGGCCGATGCACAGGTTCAGGGCGGTGAAATCGACGGGGCGATTGCCACGTTGAAGGAGCTTGCCGCCAAGAAGGACGCGAACCTGCCCGAGGATGCAATCCTGATGGAGCTCGCGCGCGCCTACCAGGCGAAGGGGAACACCGAGGAGGCACGCAAGACGCTCAATCAGATCGTCGACGACCACCCCAATTCACCGTATGTCGTAGACGCCCGCAGAGAGCTGGAGACCCTCAAGGGTTAGGCTGTCCTAACCACGAAGGCGCTTCGATCCTTCGTCCACTTCGTGGTGACGTTCTGACGTGGTTAGTTCCTGACGGTGATCGGTCAGACCATCTCGCACTATCGCATTCTGGAAAAGCTCGGCAGCGGCGGCATGGGCATTGTGTTCAAGGCGGAGGACACGAAGCTCGGGCGTCCCGTGGCCGTGAAGCTGCTGCCCGATGAAATGGCCCGGCAGCCGGAGGCGCTCGAACGCTTCCGACGCGAAGCACGGACCGCTTCGGCGCTGAATCATCCGAACATCTGCACGATCTACGACATCGACGAACACGATGGGCATCCGTTCATCGTCATGGAGTTTCTCGAGGGCGCAACGCTCCACGAGCTTGTCGCCGGACAGCCACTGAGAAAGGACGCGCTGCTCGAGCTGGCGATTCAGATCGCCGATGCGTTGGATGCCGCGCATGCGAAGGGGATCGTGCACCGCGACGTCAAGCCCGCCAACATCGTTGTCACGCGGCGCAACCAGACGAAACTGCTCGACTTCGGCCTGGCGAGGCTCGCCCGCGGCGACGGGAGCGCCGCCGCACCGCAGCCGTCTGATGTGGCGGAGACTGTGGCGCCAGAGGAGGCCCTGACAACTCTCGAGGTGACGCTCGGCACGGTCGCCTACATGTCGCCGGAGCAGGCGCGGGCGGAACCGCTCGATTTTCTGACGGATCAGGGCGTCGCGGCGAGAGTCGTGGACGCAATTACCCGTTTCACATAGAACGCGCGTTGGACAAACCAATTGGTTTTCGTGTCCTTCGGGATCTTTGTGAGCTTCGTGGTCAATCTTTGACGACGTCTTTCAGCGATTCGAAATTCCCGACCGTATCCAAATGAAGCCCGGACAGGTTGCGCTGCGCGACCGCGACGTTCGTACGGTTCCAGATGGCGATGTACGGCGCATCTTCCGCAATCAGCTTCTGCGCCTCGCCGTAGTACTTCTTCCGTTCTGATTCATTCGCGACGCGGCTCGCGAGGTCGATCAGGCGATCGACCTCGGGGTTGCTGTAGTATCCGCGGTTGAATCCGGCTGGCGGAGTCTGCGTCGAATGAAACACGCGCCGCAGGATATCAGGATCCACCAGCGATCCTCCCACCCATTGCAGCGAAAAGATCTGGAAGTGTCCCTTGATCACATCCTCGTAGAAGGTCGCGAACTCGTACGACCGCACGTCGAGATCGATGCCGACACGGCGCAGGTCTTCCTGGATGACCGTCGACTGCAGGCGCGTCTCCTCGACCGTCGAGATCTTCAACGACAGCCGCAGGCGCGGAAGCGGGCCGTCGCCGTCGGGGTCGCGATAACCGGCCTCATCCAGCAGCTGCTTCGCGCGCGCGGGATCGTAGTTGAATCGCCGTACGTCGGGCTCGAACGCCCAGGCCTGTGATGGGATCAGGCCGACCGCCGGCCGGGCCATGCCGCGACGCAGGTAGTCGACGATCGCGCGCTGATTGACCGCGTACCCGATCGCGTGGCGGACGCGCTTGTCCGCGAGGAGCGGGTCACGCATGTTGAACCCGAGATACGAAAAGTCGAGACCGGGCGCCTGCGCGATCGCGAAGCGCTGCTCCTTCTCGAGCTCGTACACTATGTCCGGCGGCAGGTCGTTGATCACGAGGTCGACCGAACCCTTGCGCAGCTCGAGGCCGCGCATGGTGTCGTCAGGAACGACCTTGAGGATCAGCCCGCTGTTGACGGGAGCGCCACCGAAATACGCCTTGAAGGGCTCGAGCACGACTCTATCGTCGACGTCGTAGCGGACGAACTTGTAGGGGCCGGTGCCGATCGGATGCGCGCCGAAGTCCGGACCGGCGCCCGCCGGAACGATCGGCGGCGTAACGAGCTGTATCGGAAAGGCGCCGAACGGCTCCTTCAACGTGAATTCGACTCGGTAGTCGTCGAGCGCCCGCACCGACTGCAGGACTTTGAAGGCCCCCTTGAAGGGGGAGATGAACGCGGGGTCCAGATACTGGCTGTAGTTGTAGACGACGTCCTTCGAGGTGAGCTCGTGGCCGTCGTGAAACCTCGCGCCGCGGCGGAGCGTGACGATGTAGGTGAGCGGATCGGGATTATCCAGCCGCTCGGCCAGCGTCGGCTTGACGCGAAGGTCGTCGCCGATGTCCATCAGCGAGCTGAAGATAAGCTGCCCGACGCGCTGCGACGTCTCGTCGTTGGCGAACCGCGGGTCGAGGTTGTTGGGGGCGGTTCGAACGCCGACAATGATTGCGCCCGCAGGAGCTGACACCTGAGGCCGGGCGCACGACGCCAGCAGCAATGCCGCTGCAACTCCCAACGCCCAACTTCCAACTCCCAAGGTGCCCAAAGCCGTTCGAGCGTGTGTGTCTTGGGAGTTGGCCGTTTGGGAGTTGGGAATTGACATCGTCAGTCTTCGACGAGTTTTTTCAGCTCAGCGATCAGCGAAAGTGCCTCCAGTGGAGTGGTCTCATTGACGTCGACTTCACGGAGGCGTTGCGTGAGTTCATTGTCGCGTGCCACCGGGCGGGTCTGCTTACCCGCCGAAGCCTCGGCGGAGGCGGGAAGACCCGCCCCTACGCCGTCAGGGACGTCTACCGGGCGGGCAAACAGCGCGAGCTGAGAAGATCGGGGGTCGCTCGCAGCCCCGGAAAGCGTCGGGCGGCCGCCGCGCGACAGTTCGTCCCTTTCGAGGCCGCCGAGGATCTCGCGTGCGCGGGCGATGACGCTGGCCGGTAACCCGGCCAGCCGCGCGACCTGGATACCGTAGCTCCGGTCCGAGCGGCCAGAGACGATCTTCCGCAGAAAAATAATGTCGTCCTTCCATTCGCGCGCCGAGACGTGGGCATTGACGACGCCCGGGAG
>Ga0070699_100000247_pt1 | contig 53329 bp, 46 predicted proteins | sample KBSK1503metaG_FD_65473 | JGI IMG/M metagenome (GOLD analysis project Ga0070699, IMG submission 65473) | Corn, switchgrass and miscanthus rhizosphere microbial communities from Kellogg Biological Station, Michigan, USA - KBS K1-50-3 metaG | ecosystem: Host-associated > Plants > Roots >... | reverse complement strand
TCTCGCCGGACGACAACTACCGGCACGCGATCGTCGCTACCAAAGACGGCAAGGTGACTGAGGTGTTTTTCAATCCTCAGCGGGGCCAGGGCCAGGCCGTGCTGGGGACGTTTCCGGGGATAGTAGGCGTCGGCGGCTTCTTTTCTGCGGATGATGATTGCCGTCATGCGATGGTTGCCGGGGCGGACGGAAAGCTGATCGATCTGTATTTCAATCCTCTACAGGACGTGAGGCAGCTTGTTGTAGCTACCGTCCCTGATGTTGTGGCGGTTGCTGGCTTCCACTCCGTTGACGACGGCTTTCGGCATGCTATCGTCGGGACAAAGGACGGCAACGTTAGCGAGGTGTTCTTCAATCCGGGTTAAGGCCTCCACGGCCCCGAACGTGACCAGTGGTGCGCGGGGATCCGATACCTGCCCGGCCAGCCCTGAGCCGACGTAGGAAGGTGCAGCCCAACGTGCTGCACCAGGTGTGGGGTGCAGAAAGTCGGTGCGAGGATCACGCCGCCCGCCGCGAGTATTCGTGCAGCAGGCCGCCTAGACGAGATCGACAGACGACCTCGCCAATTGGCTGGCCAGAGGCCTCCTCGCCTAGCGGTGCCCGCAGCCCAAGGCTCCGATGCGGCCGCGCCACGTTGTAGTGCTCAACGTACTCGCGCAGGACCTGCCAGAGGTGGCGTTCGCTGACGATCAGCAACCAGTCCAAGGCCTCACGACGTACGGATCCGATCCAGCGTTCGCAGACGGCGTTCGCGCGCGGCGCCCGGTGGGGCGTGGTCGCCACCCTGACACCCTCCGAACGAGTCCGCGAAGTTGTGCGGTGCCAGGTGTGGCTGGGGCAGATGCAAAGGCGCGATGTCTCCAACCGCGGTGACAGTCAGGCGGCCATGTTCAGCCCTGCTGCCAGGGTGACCATGGCAGCGGCGACGGCCCTCGCACGGTCGCCGCGAGTGGCGAACTGAGGTCGGTACCCAGGCACCAGACATCGCAGAGTGACATCCCCTCGTCGCAGGGCCTGCACCGCCTCGAACCCTTCCAGGAATCGCTGACCGGTCGCCGTGGTCTTAAGACCCCGAGAGGCTCGAAGTCGATCGCGGGTCGCGATGTGGCTGCGCTCGATCGGTTTGGTGGTTTTCGCCTGTCAGACGATGGAGGCCGGTCCGGATGTGCTGCGAGCCTGGCAGGTTCTGCTCGGCCGCCCTGACGTAGGGATGATGGTGATCGGTGACTATGGTCGCCGGCTGGGTCTCAGCGGTCGCCCGGGCGCGGCGGAAGAATGCCTGGGCGGAGGCCAAGTCCCGCCGTTCACGAAGCAGTCCGTCGACCACCTGGCCGTGCTCGTCGACGGCGCGGTAGAGGTACCGCTTGACGGCGCCATGGAAGAGGAAGACCTCGTCGATGTACCAGCGGCGGCCAAGCCGACGACGATGCCGCCGAGCCGCGGTCGCGAGTTCTGGACCGAAGGTTTGGGTCCAGGTGAGCACGGTCCGGGCTGAGACATCGATACCACGCTCAGCAAGGAGCTCGGTGACCTGCCGGGCGGAGAGCGCACAGCTCAGGTACCAACGCACCGCGGTGACGATGACCTCAGGCGGCCAACGATAACCCGAGAAGGCGCCGCTGGAAGCGTGGGTGAAGTCCCGATGACAAGGATGGCAAGCGAAGCGCTGACGGCCGCGGCGGTCGAAACGATCGCGCGTGGTGGCGGGCTGGCGGCAGCTCGGACAGGTGGCCATTGCCCCACCCTACCGCCGAGCACCCCAGAACTTCGCAGACTCTGCGCGTGAGCTGCATTTTATTGGTAACAGCCAATTCGCGACTGTGTGGAAATGCGGCCCCAAGTTACAGCCTGTCCCGGGGAGGCCGAGACAATTTGCCCACTTGACGTGGGCGGTAGGCGGACGCATACTGGGTAATTGGGGGTATCCGAGTCCGGAGTTTCGGTATCCGGTCAGAGTTGCGGGAGGAGTAACCGTGAGCCGAATGCGCGTCCCAGGGCCTCACGCCGTCATCCGCAGACCTTTCAGCTATCGATGCTGATCGTATCGCTTTGGCAGCAAGTCTGAAGGTCGACAGGACGACATCAGATCGCCGCTGAGGATTGTTGGGTGTCGACAAACGAGTCGTGGACACGTTGACACCCGGCCCGGCCAACGCGCCGCCGGGCAATTGCTACGACGTCCGATGTTTTTTCAAGACCGGGCGGACAGTTCTATGCGCGAACGGCTAGTGCGCGATGGCCTTAACGACCGAACCCAAAGCACTCGCCCACGAGTAATGACGGTTCACTTGTCCCGCGGCCGAGATTGTTCTGATGCTCTGAGACCGCTTCACTCGCCCCCGAAAGGCGAACGCGGTCCCACCCATGGCGAAGCCAGGGAGGGCTAATGGCCAACAAGGAGAACGACGAAGAGGTGGAGGGGCCGTACCGGGTCCTCGGGACGGTCACCGACGCTGGCGGCCGGGAGATCGCTGGCGCAGAAATCACTCTCTGGCAGCAGAAGATACGCAGCCGCCGGCGACTCATGACGGGACGCACCTCTAAGGAAGGCGAATACCGGCTCAGCTACCGCCCACCGGACGACGTCCCGGGTCGGCTGCTGATCATTGTGGAGGCGCGCTCGAATCGGCTCCGCGCACCGCTGGAATCCCCGGTTACCCCGGCGCAGCAAGTCCTCCGGATCGATCTCCAGGCCACCCCGCCCGATCAATCCGAGTACGGGCTATTGCTTCGGGCCATCGGGCCAGCCTTGGAGAACCTGACCCTGCTCGATGTCGTCGAGAATGATGAACACCACGATATCTCCTTCCTCGCGGAAGAGATCGGGCATGAGGCCGAGGAGATCATGCGCGCGGTTGTCAGCGCGCGTCTGGAGGCGGCGTATGGCGTACCTGCCGTCGTTTTCTACGCCTTCCTGCGCCAGAACGTCCCCGCGGCATTACCGGCCCCCCTTATAGATGCGAGCCAGAGCTTCACCCTCATCGACGCGCTCGTGCGTCGCATTGGCTCACTCATACTTGCTCTCTCCGTCGACGTCCAGACCAGCACGCTCGAAGCCGCCGTTAGCCAGAACCTGATCGGCGTCGACCTGGCTGCGCAGATCCCAGAACTGGTAAAGCAGCTGCAGGCCCAACGCTCCAGCGACGTGCTGAGTATGCCGTACTTAGTCGGGAAGGCCACGCTTGGGCAACTCCTAGACCTGGCGGAACTCCCGAAGAGCAAGCAGGACCTGCTCGCCAATTTGCTAGTCACCAACACCCAGACGATGCGCAACTTCTGGCGCACGCTTGCCGACGGTCAGCATGGCCTCACAGCTGCAGAAGCGTCATCCGTCCAGCGAACGCTCGAGCTCGGCGCCTTTGTGAGCAACCACCTTCCGCTCGTCCAAACGCTGCAACAGGATTTTGCGAAGGGCACGTACAAATCGATCGCCGATCTCGCTCACCTCAGCGAAGAGGATTGGGTCAAGCTGGTGAATCAGGTCGGCGTGCCGCCCAATATCAGCGCCGCAGGCGCAGCCAGCCCAGCAGAAGTCTACGCGAGAGTGATCTACACACGCGTGACGCGCGCCTATCCGACTGTGGGGCTCGTCTCACGCATCCCGAGCGCCGGTTTCATCCCCGAGCCGGAACGCGCTCCTCTGACCCAATTCTTCGCCAACAACACAGCCCTGGACCTCGGTCGCCTGAACCTGGCGATCTATCTCGACCAGCAGGGGGAGAGCGCGTTTACAGGCATGAATGACGGCGACCGCCCAGCAGTAGTGGTCAACGTCAAGCGCCTACAGCGCGTGCTCCGCATAACAGCCGACGTGGACCATGCGCAGACACTGCTGGGTCTCGGCATCCACTCAGCCGCTCAGATCGCCACTATGGGCCGGCAGCAGTTCGCCTCCAAGGCGATCGAGGCCGGCCTAACCAGGCGCCAAGCATATAGATTGTACGAAGCAGGCGCGCAGCGCTACGGAAGCCTGGTATCGACGGTCACCCAGTACAACCGCGACCTTATCGGACCTTGGCCGAAGTTCGTCGGGTCGACATCGGACTTGGATGAGCCGACGAAGGACGCCATCGCGCGTAACCAGTCTCTCGCCACACTATTCGGCTCCCAGGACTACTGCCGGGTGGACAGCTGCACGTCTGTGCTGAGCCCCGCGGCGTATCTCTGCGACCTGCTGCTGTGGCTGCGCAACCATCCTTTGAGAGGCCACTACTCGACCGCCCTCACTGCCTTGTTCGATCGACGCCCGGATCTTGGCCACCTACTCCTGAACTGCCCCAACACGGAGGTTCCCCTCCCCTACATCGACCTGGTCAACGAACTGCTCGAAGATGCGGTCAGTCCGCCGATGGCTCCCGTCTGGAGGCAGACTACATGGACCGCGGCCGAGCTCCGCGCCGCACCAGAGTACGTGAACACCGGCGCGTATGCCAAGCTCGCCACCGCCAGTTACCCGCATACCTTGCCCTACGACAGCACAATCGATGAGCTGCGCACATATCTGCAGCAGTCGGGCATAGCACTGTGGCAGCTGCGACGAGCCCTGCTTGCCCTACACAATCCGACGCTCGGCCAACGAGCGAGCGTCGCGGCCGAACGATTTGGAATGGCTACTCACGAGCAAGATCTCATCGTTAACGCGAACTTCGTGGCAAGTTCAGTCGCCTGGAACACTGCTAATCCGACCACGGACCTGGTGCCAGTCCGCGCATTCCTTGAGTCAGCGTCGATCACCTACGAGCAACTGCTGCAGTTGCTAGAAGTGGTGTGGATTCGCGGAGGCGGCGTCCCGATCACACTGCAAGGGATTGACGACACGTGCGACCTGAGCAAGCAAAGCCTCGCTCCAACGCCCCTCGATGCCGGCTTTCTCGACCGCACCCATCGCTTCCTGCGATTGTGGCGCCACGCCGGCTGGAGGATGTGGGAAGCCGACCTGCTTCTGCGCGCGCCGCTGGTCGGCAATGGCGTGCTAGACGAGAACTCGCTGGTGGCGCTGTACGACTTCCGGGTGCTCCAGGACGCCACTGGTCTTGCAGCCGACGAGCAGCTCACCTTCTTCCAGGACATCGACGATGACGTCAATGGCCACCTAGAAGCGGATGGAACGAGGACCACCTCGCTCTTCGCGCGGATCTTCCTCGATCCCGCGGTGCCGCCCGACCCAGACATCGCGGCACTTCCAGGCGGCGGCCCGATCGCCGATCCAGCGCTCGCTCACCACCTGCCAGCGATCCAGGCCGCGGTGCAGGTCTCCGCCCCGGATGCGAACACGCTGTTCGGCCTGACCAATGGTCAGCTGACGGCGGGCAATCTCAGCCAGATCTATCGGGCCATCGCGCTGGCCCGAGCCGTCAAGCTTCCGCTAACCGACCTGCTCCGCATCGCACCGCTCACGACCTCGGGCTCTCTCAATGCCGCCTTTGCAAATCCAGCTGCCGCGCTCGAACTGATCCAGCAGATCAAGGCCCTTCAGCAATCCGGCTTCACCATCGACGCGCTCGTCTACGTCCTCACGACGCAGCCGACGACCCTTGGCAAGACCATCGGTCAGATCGCGAATACCATCCTCCCCGCGGTGCGTGGCGCCATCGAGCAGACCCACGACGATGTCTTTGGGAGCCCGGACCCGCCGCTGACCATCCTCGCGCGCGAGCTGGCGCAGCTGCCTCGTTTCGCCGATCCGACGCTTCTCGCGACCGCGATCTCGATCGTGGATGACATATACACCGACACGCTGGCGAATCGAAACAGCTTCATCGCAGCCAACTTCCGCCTCTTCATGAACCCGGCGACCGCCCAGGCCGACCTTGTGCCGCTATCTCCTGGTCTCACTAACGCGCAACGACATGCGGAGATTGATCTCCGATCCAGGCAGGTGCTCACACCTCTGGCCACATACCTGACTGAGACACGGGTGATCGCGGCGCTGGCCTCCAGCCTACAGCTCCCAAACGACGTGACAGCGTTGCTCGTCCGCGAGCTGCAGGTTCCTGGAACTGCGCTACCATTGCTGGCGGTTCTGACCGATCCAGCGCTGATCGGCAAGGTCGGCGGCAACTACACGCCAATCACCCCGCCGAATTTCCCAAATCAGTTCCTCGCCGTCCAGTTGGTGGACAAGGTCGCCGTTGTGGTGCGGCGATTGCATCTGGTCAAGGACGACCTGTCGTGGCTACTGACGAACGCTGCCGTTTATGGCGGCCTCGACCTCAGGCAGCTGCCCGTGAAGAACACGCAGCCGCCGCTGACTATGGCGCCGCTGCTCGCCACGTCGCTGTTGGTAAAGCTGGATCGTGCGTCCGGGTCCGCACCGCCCTCGGCGCCAATTCAGAGCCTCTATGAGCTGGTCACAGCGGTATCGACCGGTGCCATCGTTAGCGAAACCGTTGCCCAGACAGCGCTGGCAGCGATCACCGGCTGGACAGCCGACGACATCGCCGCGCTGGCCACTGCAATTGGAGTCTCCTTTGGCGGCGGCGATTACACGAGGCCGGCTACCTACGATGCCATCCGCACCCTCGAGGCAATGCGTGACGCGACTGGGAGCAGCGGACAACAGCTGGTCAGCTGGGGTGTGGCCGTCCCAGATGCCACTGCCGCGGCCTCAGCCAGGGGCGTGCTGAAATCGCACCACTCGAACGCCGACTGGCTCAAGGTGGCGCCCGCAATGATGGACCCGATTCGCGAGCGCCGATCAGCAGGGCTCCAAGCATACCTTCTGGCGCAGCGGGACAACCAGGGCGCGCTGATCTACGGTGACACAAACGCGCTATTCGACCACTTTCTGATCGATGTGCAGATGAGCTCGTGTGAGGTGACTACACGAGTCATACAGGCGTATGCGGCCGTGCAGCTGTTCGTCGAGCGTTGTCTGATGGGCCTCGAAGAGCCCAACGTCGTGGTCGACCTGACGCGGGACGACACCTGGTCGCAATGGCAGTGGATGAAGCGCTACCGGATCTGGGAGGCCAACCGAAAGGTCTTCGCCTATCCGGAGAACTTCCTCATCGAGACACAGCGGCCCAATCGCACCGAAATCTTCCAGAGGCTTGAACACGAGGTCCATCAAAGCGAGAGCACGCTCGACTACTTGGAGACAGTCGTGCTCAACTACATCGACCGGCTGGAGGAAGTATCGCACCTGTTGGTCACCGGGACCTGCCTTGACAACGTGACCGGCGCCGTCCACGTCGTCGGCAGAACGCAGGCCGACCCGCCGCGTTTTTATCATCGGACCTTTGCCGACGGCGCTTGGACCGGCTGGCAGCAGATTCCCTTCGACATCAAGGCACACCAGGTCGTGCCGTCCGTCTACCGCAATCGCCTATGCCTTTTCTGGCCTGAGGTGATGGTGACCAATGAGCCGCGGCAACAGCTGCCTCCTGTTCAGCCGAATCCATCACCTCCGCCACAGGATGCAGCAAAATACACCTCAGTCGGGCTCGGTTTCACCACATTTCGAAATGGCGCGTGGGCGCCGCCGCAACGCGCCAAGGGTAAGCTGTTCGACGTACCTCCACTCTCGTCGGAGGCAGTCAGCGATAGCAGAAGCGCAGAAGCCCTTTACACCCTCAAAACCTGGGTCGCTGGATCGAACCTGTGGGTCGACGTGTTCCGGCTCGGCATTTATCCCGTGCGGCGCCGTACCTCCCTCAACCCCGCCGTTCGCATTGGCACGCCAGTCAGCACGGACACTGTCGTCCTAGCGGGCTCGACTGCCACCGGCATTACTATTGGCCCCCCGCTCATCATGGACACTGCCACCCACCTTGGCCGGGCAGTGTTCGACGGCCGCTTCGGCGACCTCGAGCTACGCGACTTTTTGGTACCGATCGATGGCTACTTCGAGCACCTGCTCGCACATGCCCAGAGAGTCTACGGACCCGACGCACGAACGCTGCTGCCGCTGCCAGAGCTGCAGGCTGACCCGGACGTTCGAAGCGACCACGGCCTGGTGCTGCTGGCGGGCGCATTCTCGACCAAGCCGCCGAACAACAAGCCCACTACGCCGCTTATCTTCACATCTGCATCCGCTCTCCAGCGGAACGTGGGTGCGCTGCTCAACACGGCGTCCGTGCCCTTCAGGGTGGTCGGACCGGACAGCGACGTCACCTTTGATCCGACCAGCTTCTTCTTCTATCAAGACAACCGACGCTGTTATTACGTCTCGGCCTCACGGTACTACCAATGGGGGAGTGCCTGGCTGCCGGTGGCGCCGTCGAATCCCTATAGCGCCCCTTTTGAGGCGCGCTACCAGTTCCACCGCTTCTACCATCCCTACGCCCGGCTTTTCGGGCACGAGTTGTCGTCAGGTGGCTTCCCGGTGCTTTACGATCGCAACCTTCAGCTCAAGCCCGACACCATAGATCCAACCGGCGCCGATACCTTCAGCTTCACCAGCACCTATTCGCCAGCGACTGCTCGAGTCACGTTCGGTGAGGACAAGGAGATCGTCGACTTCAGCCCTGACGCTGCGTATTCGGTGTACAACTGGGAACTCTTCTTCCACACCCCTCTCTATATCGCCGAGCGGCTGAGCCAGAACCAGAGGTTCGAGGACGCGCTCAAGTGGTTCCACTTTCTGTTCGATCCGACGCGGCAGGGTCCTGAGCCAGTCCCGCAGCGATTTTGGATCCCAAAGCCGCTCAACAGCCTCACCTCCGCGCAAATCCTGCAGCAGAACATCAACCGACTGCTGAGCCTCGTCAACCAGGGGGATCCGGCCGCGGTGGCCCAGGTCAGGCGCTGGCGCAAGAACCCCTTCAACCCGTTCTTGCTCGCGGACCAGCGGCCGGTCGCGTACATGAAACGAGTCGTCATGTCATACCTCGACAACCTCATATCCTGGGGGGACAACCTCTTCAGCATCGACTCGCGGGAGGCGCTCAACGAGGCGACACTCCTCTATGTTATGGCAGCGCAGATCCTAGGCCCACAGCCGGTCGCGATAACGCCGCCACAGCACGCCGACGACTCGTTCGTCGATCTCGAGCCCAAGCTCGACGCCTTCGCCAACGCGCTGGTCGACATTGAGAACGTGATCGGTGCCGGCGGAGGCGGGGGAGCCGGAGCCAGCAGGGACGGCATGCCAAGGCCACAGACCTTCTACTTCAAAATTCCCCCGAACGACAAGCTGCTCGGCTACTGGAGGACCGTTGCCGACCGGCTCTTCAAGTTACGCCACTGCCAGAACATCGCGGGCGTCACCAGGCAGCTGGCTCTTTTCGACGCCCCGATCGACCCTGAGCTCCTGATCAAGGCGCAGGCCGCCGGTGTGGATCTCGGCAGTGTGCTCAGCGATCTCACGTCGCCCCTGCCCAATTATCGTTTCGGTGCCCTCTACACCCAGGCGCTCGACTTCGTCAACGCCGTCCGCGGGTATGGTGCTCAGCTCATGTCGGCGCTGGAGAGGCAGGACGAAGCGGCTCTTGCGACGCTTCTGGTGACCAGCCAGCGGCAGCTACAACAAGACGCCGACCAGATATATCAGTGGAGGATCGACGAAGCGCAGAAACAGATCGACGCGTTTACGCAGGGGGTGGCGCTGGCCCAGTCGCGCTTCGACGACTCCAACACGCAGGCCTGGGCGAACGACGCAGAGAAGACAGCTCTGGTTCTCAAGGGCGGCGCTGGGTTGTCGATCGCGATTTCCGGGATCCTCAAACTCGCGGCCTCCGACATCCACCCGATCGGGCTGGTAACCTTCGGCGCGGCCGGCTTCGGTGGAACCCCTATCGCCACGCTCTCGCTGGGAGGGACCTCCACCGGCGACGCCCTCGATTCAGCCTCTGACGCGCTCAAGGATCTCGCCGATGTCTTGGACAAGACCAGCGATCTCGCGAAGACCGTGGGCGAATTCAACCAACGCTCCAACGAGGCCAAACAGAAGGCTGCCGAGGCCTCAATCCAGATCCAGCAGGCGAACGCGGAGCTAGCCGCTGCCAGCGTGCGGCTGCAGATGGCGACGCAAGAGCAGACCAATCACCAGGCGCAGATCGACAGACTGCAGCAGGAAATCGACTTCCTGACCAACCGTTTTACTAATGCGGATCTCTACGACTGGATAGTGCGCCAGCTGGCTGACACCTATTTCCAGAGTTATCGCCTCGCTTACCGCCTCTGCAAGCAGGTTGAGCGCTGCTACCGCTACGAGCTCGGCATGCAGACCAGCTCGTTCGTGCAGTTTGGCTACTGGGACAGTCTGCGGAAGGGTCTCCTCGCCGGCGAGATGCTGGACCACGACTTGCGACGCATGCAAGCGTCCTACCTGGATCAGAACGCGCGACGTTTCGAGATCAGCCGCAACGTATCGCTGGCTGCGCTGGATCCGCAGGCGTTGCTCAGCCTTCTGGGGAAGGGCGTCTGCGATTTCGATCTGCCAGAGTCATTGTTCGACAGCGACTATCCCGGTCATTACGCGCGCCACATCGCTCGCGTCAGCGTCACGGCCGTGTACCCCAACCCTGGCAAGTTTGACAACGTCAAGGGCACCCTCACGCTGGTCAGGAACAGCGTCCGCGTGTCCACTGATTTCGGGTCAGGCTACAGACGCACAGGAGCCAACGATCCGCGCTTCGTCGATCAGTACGGTGTCAGCCCCCAGAAGATCGTCCTCGGCAACGCGCAGGACGACGCCGGCCTGTTCCAGAGGTCGCTGGAGAGCAACTTGGTCGATCCGCGCTATCTACCGTTCGAAGGAGCCGGTGTGATCAGCTCTTGGCACCTCGAAATTCCGGCGGTCACCAACGAGATCGACCTGTCCGCGATCGGCGATGTGGTGCTGCACCTCCATTACATGGCACTCGACGGAGGCGATACATTCAAGCAGGCGGTCCAGGCCGACAATGCAGCAAACCTGCCGACCTCTGGAGCGATCGTGCTCAGCGCTGTGAGCGACTTCCAAGCGCCCGCGCCGACGGACACGCTCGAGTACCCGCCTACACCCTGGCGAAGCTTCGTTTCATCGCCTCCGCCCAACACTGATCAGACCCTCGTACTGAACCTATCCCCCGCGAGATTTCCGAACTGGACTCGTGGCAAGACCATCACCGTCACGGGACTCACGGTACTTGCGAGCTCATGGACAACCGGGAACTTCGTGCTTCGACCGCAGGCGCCCCTGCCCACAGCTGACGTCAACCTGACTCCGGTCGCCGGGGTAACCGAGCCCAACGTAGCATCGGGAACCGTGACGCTGGGCGGTAGCCCGCCTCTCGGACCATGGACCTTCAAGCTGCGGACCGCCGGGGCGCCAGACTTTCGCTCATTGACCGAGAACGACATCGGCGATCTGCTGATTCTGGCGAGCTTCCAGGTTGCTTGAGAGATGAGCATGGTTGAGCCGCCTGTGTTTGTTCTATCCGCGGCGGAGCGATTGGCACGTGCCTTCGCCGCGGAACGCATCGTGCTATTCGGTTCGTATGCGAAAGGCACTGCGACCCCGGACAGCGACGTCGATCTGCTCGTCGTGGCGCGTCTCGCCGGCGATCTGGCAGTGTATCAACGCCGAGCGGAACAGTTGATCGTCGACTATTTCCCACTCATCGACGTTCTCATGTGCACGCCGCAGGACCTAGAGGAAGCTCGCTCCGATCGCTCACAGTTCCTGCTATCGGTTATCGATAGCGGAGTTACCGTGTACAACCGCTCCAAGGCGAACGAGACTCGAGAGGAGCTGGGTTTGTAGCCGTTTCAGCCAACTCGAACGTCTTGCCAGTCACTCGCAGTCCGGTCTGGTCGAAGTCGACTACAACCAGCTGTGCTGAGCGAAGCAGCGGGCGAGTGCGAGAGCTCTTGGTGTGCTTGCGCCAGCTGGGCCAGATTCTCGGCCATCTTTTCCTCTCAAGGAAATGTTGAAGTACGGCCTAACCCCAAAGAGTGATGATCGCGCGTCGACGCTCGCCGCGATCCTGAAACTTCCTCGGTGTCAGCACGACGGCCGCCTTGGAGCGGTACACGGCCGTTGGCCCCCAAGCCCTGTTCAGGCAATCCACGGCCTTCGCGATTCGACCGGAGCCGTCGCGGTCAGGCTCCGCTGGGGTCGGGTCAAGGCTGCCGCCCGGGACGCCAAGCCTTACGATCCCGCTGCGTTCTTTTCCGCACTGGCCGCCGTCCGTCGCCCGACCCCGGAGGCCCCTCACGTGGTCGAGCCTGAGATGAAACGGCTCTGTGCCGGGGCAGGAGTCGTGGTGGTCTTAGTTCCCGAGCTCCCCCAGACGAGCGCCAAGCTGCATTTCCCCCGATAGGACGGACAACCAAGATATGGGGCGCTAGCCCCGGGAGGTTGTTCACCGATGGAGGAGACGATGAAGCAGCGACGGAGGAGGCAAGAGTTCACCGAGGCCTACAAGGCGGAGGTGGTGATGCTGTGCCAGAAAGGGGATCGATCGATCGCCGACGTGGCTCTCGACCTGTCCGAGACGTCGGTGCGTCGCTGGGTGGCTCAGGCCGAGGTCGACGCCGGCTGTAAGCCGGGGATGACGAGCGGGCGGAGATGGCTCGGCTGCGCCGGGAGAATCGGGTGTTGCGCGAAGAGCGCGACATTCTCAAGCGAGCAGTTTCTTTCTTCGCGGGGGACGCTCGATCACCGTGTACAGGTTCATCGAGGCGGAGAGAGGGGAGGAGCGCAGCGTCAACCGGGCCTGCGCGGTCCTCGAAGTGTCCCGAGCCGCCTGGTACGAGTGGAGCAAGCAGGAGCTGCGCGGTGGGCGCGCGAGGACTTGGAGCTGAGCGAGAAGGTGAAGGCCGTCTTCACGAGTTCAGGGCAGACCTACGGCTCGCGCCCTTGCACCACTTGAAGCGGACGATCGCGACGATGAGCGTCAGGGCGAGCGGCAGCGTCGCGATCCTGGTCGGCAGGCCATGCAGCACCAGCGCGGCGCCCACCACCTGCGCGGCGGCGACTAGATGATCGATTCCAAATTGGCGGGGGCCTTGCAGGAATCGAAGCTGAGCATGGAGAAGTGCCTCGCGTGGCAGATACTTGGGCTGTCCAACGTCCCAACTGCCCGCCCGGAGGCACCTCTCGCATGCGTCACGGTAGCACCTCCAGCGAAAGCTGGGCTGACCTCGACTCCCTGCTCATGGCGCTCTACGTCACCATCGACGATCTGCTCGGTCGGCCAGGCCGCCTGCCCGGGGGCAAGCCCAAGCTCTCCTTCTCGGAGCTCACCTGTTTGGCGGTGGCCCAAGTCCTGCTCACCTGCCACTCCGAACAGCGCTGCCTTCGCTTCGCCAGGGTGCGGCTGGGCCATCTCTTCCCCTACCTGCCCCAGCAGCCCGGCTACAACAAGCGCCTGCGGGCGCTTGAGTCGCCGAGCGATCTTTCGGAATCAGCCATCTAGTCGATGTCGGTATGGAAGGCGATCACCTCCGCAAGCGCCAGATTCAAGGACGCGCAGATCGCCTGCACGGTGCCGAAAGTCGGGCGGCGGCGTTGCTTGAGCAGGTCGCTCATGGTGCCCGGATCGACGCGCGCGATGCGTGCCAGTTCGCGCTGGGTCCACCCGCGGAGAATTCGCGCTCGCTCAACGACCCCAACATTCACCGACCATCCCGGTAGCGGGAAGGCACTGCGGCGTGGCACCGGCCGCCATGCCGAGCTTCCGCGCGCCCAGGCACATCGCTGTTGGCGGCGGTCATCACGAATTAGTTGGCTGGACACCGTTGCCTGCGCCGCTGGCCCATACCGAGTCTCTTCCCGTGGGGTCTAGACATAAGCCACTTCAGACCCGCCGCTGGACGCGGTAGGACCGCACCAGGCTCACGTCCAAATCCTCGAAGCGTGGCACCTCTCGACTGTCCAGCCGGCCCAGGAACGGCCGCACCATGCAGTGGTGGTACAGCGGGGTCCGCTCGGCGAGCAACGTTCTGAGGCTCCAACTGGAAGAGCTCGCAGCCGGACTCGATCGATGGCTGCCGCTTCGACGGTCTTCTTCCCGCTCTCGCACAGACCTGGCCAGCCCTCTCGCGTTGACCGCCTCCATGTGGGCCGACCCCGCCGTGAAGACGCTTACCTCGGCCTTTTGCGGGCGGGTTGCAGGAAGAATGTCCGGCCATTGGCTGCCTCCGGTAGGGCCGTTCTCGGTGAATTCGCCTGAACTCACAGGAGGGGCCGAGGGAGGCGCCTGGTCGGGCGGGGCGGATTCGAACCGCCGATCTCCTGGTCCCAAACCATCGTCCGGGGTCGCTGAATTCACCGCGAGTTTAGCTGACGGGCTCCCACCCGCCGCAAGGCGCATGGTTAAGACACCCAGTTACTACGCTCGCATTTGCTTTGCGAGCGGGACGGGTTGGTCACGTTCGGGGCAGCCAATGGGCACTCGCCCGTGCCCATGCCCTACGTTGCAGGCTGCGCCGCGCGCGCACGTCGTTGGCCGCCGGGCGCTCGGCGGCCTCTGCCTCCTGGCGCCGCGCGCTTCTGTCGGTTCCCTCGTCGAGGCCCGCCCCTGCGGTCCACTGGCGGTCACTGACAACGATGACGTCAGACAGCGGCAGGCCCAGCGCCGTGCACATGGCCTGGACGGTCCCCAGACTCGGACTACGGCGACCGACGACCAGGCTGCAGACCGTCCTCGGGTCCACGTGCGCTACGCGCGCCAGTTTTGTCCGTGTCCAGCCGCGGCGTAGGCGCTCTCGTTCGACTGTCTGGATGTTGACCGACCATGCCACTGGCCACATCGTCCCGTTTCGCTGCTCCCGATCGGGCGGCGCCTCAGCCATGGCGAAATGGAGCGCCCCGTTCTCTCTCATGACCTCCCTGTTGCGTGGGTGGGGATGTCAGCTCCCGCAATCCGATTCGCACCGTGAGGGCAGGCCCCGAGCCCCTCTCCCCCACATGTCGTTGCCATCGGCCGCAAGCCAGCGCGGTCATATCCGCCTATCCCGGCCGCTCGGCAGGCGACCCGGAGTCGGCTGCGGCGGTGGGCCGGACTCTGAGCGGCGGGCCCACTCCCGTCGCCTGGCGCTGCGCCCCGACTCAGTCGATGCCACGTCCGTAGGAGCGCCCTGCCGTTCGGGCTGCAGACCACGCTCGCCGGTGAGCCGGTCCTGAAGGCCGGCCACCACGCTGCGTAGCTCGTCCATCTCGGCTCGAAGCTCGTCGATCTCGCGTCCGGTCTCAGTTCGGGGTCGGACGATGCCGAGCTTCTCGTCCAGCGAGATACCGGCCGCCAGGGCGGCCGCGAGCAGCACGTCGCCGGGCGGCACCGACCGCTCGTTCGTGTAGGAGTAGATGGCGCTGTCGCTGTAGCGCCTTTGTAGGTGGGGCTCCATGGCGGCAGCCAGGGCGTCCGCCTTGTCGAGCGCCCTCTCCGCCTCGACCAGCACCTGGCGGGCGAGGACGGCCATGGCGTTGTCATGTGATCGTGGCGGCCTGCTTCTCCTGGGGGATTCTTCCACCATCATATCTTACTCCTACTGCGAGAATCGCGTTGTGATCGGCTCATTGAGCGCTATGATGAGTTGCCATGGATGCGATTCCCGCAGCAAGGATACGCCAAGTGGCTCAGAGAAGGCAAGAGCGTGCGGAACCCTGGCAGCGCACAGTGCTGCTCGTCGGTGGTCGGTCGACCATCCGCTCCGCAGTGCGAATGCGACAGGACATCGCCCGAGCGTTGGCAGGCCGGGTGTCGGGCGCGACGGACGACGAGCCGCCGTGCTGACCCCCACCGCGGCCCGGTCGGGACTCCATATCGATGCGCTGCTCGGGGGCGCCCAGGGCTACGCCGAGCGTGGCTGGCCTGTCCTGCCGCTCTGGTGGCCCCTTCCCGGTGGGGCGTGCGCCTGTGGCCGCCCGGACTGCTCCAAGCCGGGCAAGCACCCCCTGACGCGGCACGGGCTGCACGATGCCACCGCCGATCTCAACCTCATCCGGCGGTGGTGGGCGCGCTGGCCACAGGCCAACGTGGGAATTCGCACGGGGGCGAGCTCCGGCCTCCTGGTCGTCGACGTCGATGGCCAGGCAGGGATGGCGTCACTCCGAGTCCTGCGCCATGAGCACGGCCCCTTCCCAGCCGCCTGGGTGCGCACGGGCTCGGAAGGCTGGCACGCGTACCTGCGCCAGCCCGATGGGCAGCGGGTGCCGAACTCGGTCGGCCGCCTGGGGCCGGGGCTGGACGTCCGAGCCGATGGTGGCTCGATCGTGGCGCCGCCCTCACACCACGCCAGCGGCGGCCGCTATCGCTGGCTAAAGCCAGAAGTGGAGGCGCCGCTCGCGCCGGACTGGTTGATCCGGCTGGCGCTGCCGCCTCGGCCCCGGCCTGTCCCGGCGCTCACGGAGCTGGGCAGACAGGTGACCGGGCGGTACGCCGAGGCAGCCATCCGGCGGGAGGCCGAGGCGGTGGCCCAGGCCCCGGCCGGCACCCGCAACCACCAGCTGAACCTGGCCGCCTACCGGCTGGGCCGCTTGGTGGCCGGCGGGGTGGTCGATGAAGCGATGGCGCGCGAGGTACTGCTTGCGGCCGCCACCGCGTCGGGGCTGCCCCATCACGAGAGCGTGGGCACGGTGCGAAGCGGCATGACCGCCGGCCGCCGGAGCCCGCGGCAGCCGAGCGCGGCTAGCCCGGCGCTCTCGACCGCTGCCATTGCCTTCCGGGGACGGGCATCGGGTCCGTGATCCGAACCTGGGAGGGTGTCCGATGCCTGGCGACGTGGTGAGACGCCGTCGTAATAATGACGCGGGGAGGAACCAGCTCCCTCTCGACCTGCTGTGGGGACCAATCCCAGAAGCACTGGAGCCGGACCATGAACCAGTACGCAGCGATGGCCGAGCGCCACTGGCGCCGCTGGCTGCCGAGCAGGGTCGCGGCGATGGACGACCCCAGCAGCTTCTTCTCGAATCTTGGGGAGGAGGCGGCGGCCCAGATCGAGGACCTGACGGCGGACCTAGCCGGGGACGACCCGCCGGGCGAGACGTACATGGAGAAGGTGGGCCGGCTGAACATGGCCCGGCTGCGGGCCGAGGAGATCGTGCTGCCGGAGACGGTGCTGCTCCCGCCCGAACCGGCAGTCGAGGACGACGACTCGGAGCCGACGACCAGCGCCCGGTAGCCGCCGCTGACGGAGCCGCGCAGCCTGCGCGGTTCAGGCCGACCGGCCAGGAGGATCTCGCACCGTCCGGCTCGGTGAGCAGGGTGCGGGCGAACGTTGAGGCCATCAGCACCCTGCACGCTATCGAGCGGGACGAGCGCGCCGCCACGCCGGACGAGCAGGTGGTCCTGGCTCGCTGGTCGGGCTGGGGTGCGGTCCCGGAGACCTTCGACCCCACGCGGGAGGACCTGGCCTGGGCGAGGCGGGACCTGGGCGCGATGCTCTCCGAGGAGGAGCTTGCGGCCGCCGCTCGCAACACACTGAACGCTCACTACACCGACGCCGAGCTGGTGAAGGTGATCTGGGTCGCCGCCGGCCGGCTCGGCTTCACCGAGGGCCGCGTGCTCGAGCCCGGCTGCGGGTCCGGCAACTTCATCGGCTTTGCGCCGGAGGGTGCGCAGATGCTCGGCGTGGAGCTGGAGCCGGTCACGGCCTCGATCGCCAGGGCGCTCTACCCCGACGCGCAGGTCCTGAGCCAGAGCTTCGCAGACCTTCGCCTGCGGGAGGGGACCTTCGACCTGGTCGTGGGCAACGTCCCCTTCGGCAAGGTGGTGCTGAACGATCGCCGGCACAACCCGGCCGGCCACACGATCCACAACCACTTCATCCTCAAGGCCCTCCACCTGACCCGGCCGGGCGGGCTGGTCCTGCTGCTGACCTCGCGCTACACCCTTGACGCCCAGAACCCTGCCGCCCGCCGCGAGATGGCCGGGCTCGCCGACCTGGTCGGCGCCGTGCGGCTCCCGAGCCACGCGCACCGGCGGGCGGCCGGCACGGAGGTGGTGACCGACCTGCTGGTCTTCCGGCGGCGCGAGGACGGCCGGCCGCCTGCGCACCTGGAGTGGGAGGTGGCTCGGTCGCTCGATCTTCCGGGCGGCCAGGCGATCGTCAACGAGTACTTCCACCGCCACCCCGAGTCGGTGCTCGGCGACCTCTCCGTGGGCCACGGCATGCATGGAGCAGACGAGTTGCTGGTCACCGGCGACGGCCTGGTCGCGCCGGCCCTGGCGCGAGCGCTAAACCTGGTGATCGAGGAGGCACGCCGCGAGGGACCGACGATCGCTTCCCCCGCGGCCGAATCATCGCCGCGTCCGGTCGCCGCGGTGGCCGAACCCTCCGAACGCCCGGACGGCTTCCTGGAGGCCCACGCGGGCGGCCGCTTCACGTGCGTCATCGACGGTCAGGCCGTCCTGCAAAGGCCGCCCGCCAGCCAGGCCGACGAGCTTCGGCGTCTGCTGGGCCTGCGCGACACCGTGGTCGCGCTGCTGGAGGCGGAGGCGACCTCGATCGAGGACAGCCCGGAGCTCGACCACCTGCGCCGCCAGCTGAACTTCGGCTACGACGCCTACGTCCGCCGGTACGGCCCCATCAACCGCTTCTCCTGGCGCCACACCGGACGCCGGGACGCGGAGACGGGCGAGGAGCGCCTGGCCCGCATCCGGCCCCGGCAGGGCGGCTTCCGCTCCGACCCCTTCGCCAACCTGGTCTTTGCGCTGGAGCACTTCGACCCGCTCGACCAGCGCGCGACCAAGGCCGACATCTTCCGCGAGCGGGTGGTCGCGGCTCGCGCCCCGCGGCTCGGCGCCGACACACCCGACGACGCGCTCGCCATCTGCTTGGACACCCACGGCCGGCTGGAGCTCACTGAGATCGCACGCCTGCTCGGCGTCGACGAGCCCTCCGCCCGCAACGCCCTGGGCACACTGGTGTTCGACGAGCCGGGCGTCGATCGACTGGTGCCGGCAGCCGAGTATCTGTCGGGCAACGTGCGGCGCAAGCTGACTGCCGCCGAGGCCGCGGCTGCCGATGACCCGCGCTTCCAGGCCAATATGGCCGCCCTGCGCGAGGTGATCCCGCGCGACCTGGGACCGGACGAGATCACGGCCCGGCTGGGCGCCTCCTGGATCGACGCCTCCCACGTCCAGCAGTTCCTACGGGAGACCCTTGAGGACCCCGGTCTGGTGGTGGAGCACCCGGGTGGCTCGACCTGGGCGGTTCGCTCCGGCTCCCGTCACACCGTGCTCAGCACGTCCAGGTGGGGCACGGAACGGTACCCGGCCGCCTCGGTAGCCCAGGCGCTGCTGGAGCAGCGCCAGATCCGCGTCTACGACGAGCTGCCGGACGGGGCTCGCGTCCTCAACCTGGCCGAGACCGCGGCCGCCCAGGCGAAGGCGGCCGAGCTGGCAGAGCGCTTCGCCGAGTGGGTTTGGGAGGAACCGACGCGTGCCGCCGAGCTGGCCCGCGTCTACAACGACCGCTTCAACTCGATCGTGCTCCGCAACTACGACGGCGCGCGGCTGTCACTGCCTGGCCTGGCCCTGACGTTCAAGCCCCACCCGCACCAGATCGCCGCCGTGGCCAGGATCATCGCCGAGCCGGCTGTGGGCCTGTACCACGAGGTGGGCGCCGGCAAGACCGCGGAGATGGTCATGGGCGCCATGGAGCTGCGGCGCCTGGGCCTTGTCAGCAAGCCTGCCTTCGTGGTGCCCAACCACATGCTGGAGCAGTTCAGCCGCGAGTTCCTCCAGCTCTACCCGCGGGCGCGCATCCTAGCAGCCCACAGCGAGGACCTGGAGCGCGACCGCCGTCGGCTCTTCGTCGCCCGCTGCGCCACCGGCAACTGGGACGCCGTCATCATGACCGAGTCGGCCTTCCAGCGCCTCCCGATGTCGGTCGAGGCCCAGCGGGCCTACCTGGAGCGAGAGGTCGAGATCATCGAGGAGCAGCTCCGCCGGTCCCAGAGCGAGCGCGGGCTCACGGTCAAGCGGCTCCAGCAGGCCAAGCTGCAGGCGGAGGAGCGGCTCAAGAAGCTCCTTGACGGCGTCAAGGACCCGGGCGTCACCTTCGAGCAGACCGGAATCGACTACCTGTTCCGCGACGAGGGCCACCGGGACAAGAACCTGCGCACTGTCTCCAACATCCCCGGCGTGGGCATCGACGGCTCCCAGCGAGCCAGCGACATGCACATGAAGCTGTCCTACCTGCGCGAGAGGCACCCGGCGCGCTGGGGGACCAGGGCCACCGCCACGCCGATCGCGAACTCCATGGCGGAGATGTACACGGAGACGCGCTACCAGCGGCCGGACCTGCTGGAGGCCGCCGGCATCGAAGACTTCGACCAGTGGGCGGCCACCTTCGGGGAGGTCGTCTCCGGGATCGAGGTGGCGCCGGACGGCAGCGGCTTCCGGATGAAAGCCCGCTTTGCCAAGTTCACCAACGTGTCCGAGCTGCTGCGAGCGTTCCACGTCTTCGGTGACGTCAAGACCCCGGAGGACCTGAAGCTGCCCGCCCCAGCGCTGGCACCACGTCAGGGCGACGGCCAGCGGACCGCCGAGACGGTGGTGGTCGCGCCCAGCCCCGAGCTCGGCGCCTTCATGGACCAGCTCGCCAAGCGCGCGGACATGATCCGCGGCGGCCTGGCCAGGCAGGGCGAGGACAACATGCTGAGCATCGCCACCGAGGGGCGCCTGGCCGCCCTCGACCTACGGCTGGTCGGCCGCAGCACGGACCAGCCGAGCAAGATCGAGGTCGCGGCGGACCGGATCGCCGCCATCTGGGCCGAGCACCAGCGCGCCGTCTACCCCGCCCCTGACGGCACGCTGCACCCGGTGCCTGGCGCGCTGCAGATCGTCTTCGCCGACCTCGGCACGCCCAAGTCCGGCGAATGGAGCGTCTACGAGGAGCTGCGCTCGCAGCTGGTGGCACGCGGACTGCCGCGGGCGGCGGTGCGCTTCGTGCATGACGCCACCAACGACCGCGAGAAGGGCGAGCTGTTCGCGGCCTGCCGCAACGGCCAGGTCGCGGTCCTGATCGGGAGCACCGAGCGGATGGGCGTGGGCACCAACGTGCAGGATCGCACCATCGCACTGCACCACCTCGACTGCCCCTGGCGCCCGGCCGACATCCGACAGCGGGAGGGCCGCATCCTCCGCCAGGGCAATCGCAACCCCGAGGTCCGCATCCTGCGCTACGTGACCGAGGCGTCGTTCGACGGCTTCGTCTGGGGCACGGTGGAGCGCAAGGCACAGTTCATCGGCCAGGTCATGCGCGGCCGGCTCGACGTCCGCGAGATCGAGGACATCGGGGACGTGACGCTGAGCTACCAGGAGGTCAAGGCCCTGGCCACCGGGAACCCACTGCTGCTCGATCAAGCGAAAGCCGAGGCGGAGCTGGCTCGCCTGGAGCGTCTGGAGCGCGCCCACGCCCGCAGCCAGGTCCATCTGCGCGACTCGATCCGCGCCAACGAGAACGAGGTCGATCGGCTGACCTGGCTGCTGGCCGCCGCCGGCTCGGCCATCGCTCGCCGACGAGACACCCGCGGTGATGCCTTCACGATGACCGTCCAGGGACAGCCGACGACCAGGCGGCCCGAAGCCGAGGGGCGGTTGCGCGGGGCGTTGGCCGCCCTGATCGACGATGGCCGCGTTCCGGACGGGGTGCCGGCCGCCATGGGGAGCTTGGGAGGTTTCTCCGTCTTGGCCACCGTCCGCCGGGGCATGACCGAGCAGCCAATCATGGTCCTGACCCTCGACGACGTGCCCGAGTCCGAGCTGAGCCTGACCGCCGAACAGCTGGGTGAGACGGCGCTCGTGACCCGGCTGGAGAACAGGCTCACCGGCCTGGAACGCCTCGGCGACGAGACCGCCATGAAGATCGACCGGCTCCGAGCCGAGGTGGTCAGGGCTGGCCACTTGCTCGGCCAGCCGTTCCCGCACGCTGAGCAGCTGGCCGCCGCTCGCGCCCGCGTGTGGGAGATCGGCGAGGAGCTGAAGAAGATCGCCAATCGCACCACCGACGACAGGCCGGCACCGGCCGATGCGGCATCGGAGACGGCGCCGACGCCGGCGACTCGACAGGATCAGCGTCGGGATTGGGCTCGCCACGCACCAGCCGCGGCTCCGCTAGTAACCGTGCCGCTTGGTGCTGGCCGCCCGGCTGGCGCGGTGGCGCCTTGATCGCCCTCAGACGGCAGGCTTCCTGGGACCTGAGAGCAGCCAGGCCTACCGAGCGGAGACCAGACTCAGCCGGCAGCAGCTCAGGTCGGCGAGCGCCCGGCGTCAGTCACCACGGCCTGGCAGGCAGGTCGCCGGACCAGCAGAGTGATTACGGCCGGCTACCACGGCCGCCGCGCCGCGCGCTCGGAGCCGGTTGGCTCGCAGGTGGTCCACCCGCCTCGGACCGCCGAGCCCAGACCCGTCGCTGGGCGGCGGGGTCCGGTCTCGTGACCGCCGGTGCGGGCGGCGCCTCCGGGCGTTCTGCCGCCGCTCCGTGACGGCCCGGTCAGCTCGGCCCGCAGGTTGGCCATCTCCTGCCGCATCTCGGCGATCTGGCTCCGCATGTCATCCATCTCTGTGTCTCGGATGTCCTGCGTCATGCCGAGCTTGTCGTCGATGGAGATGCCGGCGGCGAGCGCGGCGGCCACACGGCCGCCACTATGCGAAGCGGCCTATCGGCTCCGTTACCGCCGACGCGAACCCTGGCGGTAAGAGAAGGTAGTCTGCCAGCGCCTCGACTTCGCTCTTGTGTTGCGGCCAATAGCGTTGTATCTCTCTCCACGCACTGGCTTCCGATCTTAGCGGCAGGCCGAGCGTTGCAAGGGTCTGGTACGCGAACCCGAACTCTCGACGCGTAAGTGGAGTAGGCTGAACCTCCCTCACACCCAATCGATGGCGTATTTCTCGCAGCGCTCGGATCGTCGTAACCAAGAACGTATGACAGTCCCGGAACTCACCGTCCTCAACAACAGCACAGACCAAGGCCGCCGCTTCGCTGACAACCGCAATTCCATTGAGCCAGTGCTGCTGCATGTGGCGCCGGGAACGAAACAGAGTGAGCATTGGATAAGCCACGTGGGTTTCGAGCACACTCGACATCCACATCTGCCAGCCTGCGAAGAATGCAAACAGAGCCTCCACGTCACCGGTGGGCTGAAATGTCGCTGCGATCAGATGCGCAGGTGCCAATCGAGTACCCGATCCGTCATCCAAACTTATGAGGCGCTCTTCTCGCCGGCTATAGCCAGCGTACAAGGCAGGTAGGAATCCAATGAACAGCGACAGGGTAGCGAGTCCACTGGCAGCTTCTGCCAAACTGATGAACCGCACCCCAGCTGAATGTCCTACGAAATCCCCGAAGCCTATGGTGAAGAGTGTGACTCCTGAGTAGTAGGCGACGTCAAGGTAGCTCGGGTAGTCGTTCTTGCAGCCCAATGTCGGATCCGCCAGAGAACATCGCATTGGCCAATACAGCATGCTCCAAGCCACGAGCAGCAAGACAAGCCAAATCGCGGCAAGTAGCAGTAGAGCTGCCGGGCCATAGTAGGAGAGGAGTCTGCTACGGACGACGTCGTCGGGGACTCGCAAGCTGATCCTCGCCACGCCACCCAGCTGGCTTTTGTATAGAGATCCGTCAGGTGCCACCAGCTCCACGGCCCAGTGCCTGACGTCACGAGCAACGCGCGGGCAACATCCGTCACAACCACCACTAGCAGGAGCAAGCCCACGAGAGAGGCGACCACTGGGACGATAGCTGCGATCATTCTCGCCTGGTCGACCGACTGTCGATGAGCTCTCGTCCGTCAGGGCGCTCGATCTGAGGCCCCACCAAGCCGACGCTCGGGTGATAACGTTGACTGGATCCGATGGAACACCGTTTTGCGCTTACCGCCACGGCGCTAGACGAGCTCAAGAGACTTGATGCCCGCGCCAGAAGAATGGTAACCGAGCGCTTCTCTCAAAGCCTATTCCCCTTGGGTGCGCACGAGATTCGAGGGTCTCAGTTCTACGAGGTTCCTGTAGGTGAGTACCGGGTGATCTACCGGTTAAACCGCACTAGTATAGACCCCACCTACGATATCATTATTGTGGACATTTTCCGTAGGTCTGAGCCTAGGAAGACCGTCAAGTCGCTGACGGAACGACTCGAACTCGAGCCATTGGTCGTGGATCCAGATCTGCAGGACACCCGATAGCATTATTGCACCCCAGCGCAGATTCGTGACGCATCTCCGCGAATTCGTGGCTACAGCACGTCGGAGCTTGGCTGCGCCCGTCACGGATTAACACCGTTGAGAGCTAGTAGGGATTTGTACCCAGTTGTGCCACGCTTGGCATGAGTGGTATATAGAAAGCCTCGTAAGTACCCTCCCTGCCGAGGACGGTTTGCATAGGCTACTCCTGGGCTTCGGATAGTCCACGATTACTCGACGCCGAGCGCCGTGATCACGGCAACCTGTGGTGGGTGGTGGTGGGTGGCCTTCTCCTCAAGGCATCGATCGATGCAAGTTCACCCTCATTTGTTGAGTCGCCTGGCCCTGACAAGTAGGAGGAAGACATGATGTCGATCGAGATGTGTGGTCGCGGCGAGGTGTGGCGACCTGTCGCGATGTTCGAGGTGGTGATGGCGCGATGCCGGTCGCAACGCGGCAGGATTGGTCGTGACCGCGCCGCGCGCCGGTGAGCAGCCGCTCGACCAGTCGGTCGTCCTCCTGGCCACGGTGGACACCCTCCCCTGGCCCTACGAGATCCTCGGGCTGCTCGAGACTGCGATGTCCGCAGGCACTGGCATCGTCCCTACCGCTCGTTTGATAGCCCGCGTGCCAGACCACGAGCTGGCCTGGGGCGCGGATGCCGTGATCGGCACTCGGCTGAGCCAGTTCACGATGCCTGGCGCGTCCCAAGTGTTCCGGGCGAGGTTGTTTGGGCGCGAGAACCTCGTGGTGGCAATCGCCATCGGCACGGCCGTTCGTCAGCTGCCGGGGGAAGACGCGGGACGACACCGCCGACATGGGCTGACTGAGCACGCCGCCGCCTGCCGGACTCGCGCCACGGCGCTCGCCTCGCCGGCGGGTTCGCTCATGAACAGCTGGGCAGCGTCCGCTTCCGCGTCCTTCCCGCCGCCGCCAGAGCATCAGCCGCCCGGCGGTGCAACCCGCTCCGGGATGCCGGCGGGATTCGCTAGACCGCCGCACGCAGAAGGGGATGTGCGACCGCAGCGGGCGCTCCCACGCCAGGAGATCCGCCCCAACAAGGTCATCGGCGAGTATGACCGCCGAGGCGCGTGAGGTTCCGGCCAAGGCTGCGATGAGGTGGAGCTCGGCTCCGTCGCCCATGACCGCCAAGCCCTGGGCGAACCGCTTCGCTGCGACATCACTGCGCGCCAGGCCGAGCCTCAACGCTTCTGACGATCGCGTTCGGGGCCCGCTTGTCAACTGCGTCGGCGGCTTCGTCGGGGACAGCCTGGGCATCTGCAAGATCACGGATCAGGACGCCCAAGGCCAGCGGGTTACCGGCGGTGGCCCGCGAGCTCGGCAAGCGTCCGGCTGACGTCGCCAGCGGCTTCCACGGTCACGTTCAGTATGGCGACGGCGCAGCGGCGCGTCACCGGCGCTCCTGGGGAAGCGTTCATCTGTCGCGTCGGCGAAGCAGGGGTTCGGCCCCGCTCCGGGCGGCTCCACCCAGTAGGCGGTCACGATGCCGCGGATGCCCCGTCAGGCTGCTGCGCGCGCAGGCCGACGACTACGGTCACGGCCCGCTCGACCCTGCCGTTCGGGCCAGCCCTGGCCCGGTCGTAGCGGGACGGTGGCGCGGTCCGGGCGCCGGGCGCTGGCCGGCCGCCAGGCTGGCTGCAATGTCGTGGCGGAGGCGCTCGGCTGCGCCCGCAAAGCGAAACGCGAAGCGCTCCTACAAGCCGGATTGGCGGCTGAGCCCAGCCCCGGCTTCACGAGCGCTTGTGCCCGGGGGCGGCCCCTCGGCGACTACCGGCCTGCCCTGACCGTACGTTCGGCTCGGCAGCTGGAGCGTGCGAAGGTCGAAGCCCTCGTGCGCCATGGCCTGGTGCTGCTGGAGAGCGGCGGCCTCGTGCTCGAGGTCGTCTTCGAGCTCGAGCACGACCCAGGGCCGTGGATCTGGCGTCTCGGGCTGGACGAGGAAGATCTCCCGGCGCCTGGTTCGGAGCTGACGGCAGGCGAGTACCTCCGCAGGGAGGTGGCCTGGCGCCTGATCGAATGGCGTGACACCCGCGGTGAGCGCGCTGCCCGCACAGCGCCTCGGTTGCTCCGCGCGTCCTCAATCTGGCGTTGTGGCTCCCGGGCCTGACATCGGGCGAGGGGCCCCGCCCAAGGTTCGCCGCCAGCCGCCCCCGGGTTCGGCGGATCAGACTGCTCTTCCGCCACGGTGATGCCGGATCCGGCGCCGCGGCGCGAGTAGCGACGGATCAGCGTGTCCTGCGGTAGGCCCAGCGCCAGGCGCCGGCGGCCAGCCTGTCGGGAGCGATCGGAGGCCGCCCACGGGTGCCTTGCGGACGAGGGGCGTGCCGCAGACAGGGCAATCGCCGATGGCCTCGGCGGCGGCGGGACGGGTGGCACGCTTCCGGCAGCGATCGGAGCACCAGGTTGGACCAAGTGGTCGTCGCCGCAGCTCGACTCGCCGCCAAAAACAGCCGCTGCATAGGACGGTGACCATCGCCGGAGATGCTACTCGGACTTAATTCGGGCGAAATGAGCACTGCGGAGTCGACCTGGTGGCTGCTGGCTCCGGGGGTACTAGGCCCGTCTAAGAGGTGCATGGTCTATGGCGGATGGGTGACTCTAAGATAGTTCGAGTCGAGCTTGGGGCCGAGCAGCGCGAGCGCGGTGAGCCTGCGCGCGATGACAGTGAAGCGCGGGCCTCGGCGGTGGTGAGGTCACGGCCGAGGACGCGCGTGTCGCGGTAGCTCAGCCACTTGCGTAGGACCTGGAAGCCACCGATCTTGTAGTCCCAGGCGGCTCCCGGCACCCCGCGCCATCGTGCATGGTCGTTTAGGTAGATGTCGAGCACCTGATTGCCAAGCACGTCCCGATCGTCGTTAGTGAGGCCCTCGCTGTTGGTGGCGGCTCGTTCGCGCACGTCATACTTGCCGGCACACGGCATAACCGCGCGCGGCTGGACGATGCCCCAGCCTGCGGTGACGGCCAGGTCTCCTTTGCCGGGGTTCAGGGGTTTGCTGTCGATGCGCTCGATGGCAGCGACCGTACGCAGGTACGGGTCAAGGGGAGCCGTATCGACGCCGCTAACACGCGTGTGGGGGTTGAGCAGGGCCGCGACCTGCCCGCCCAGTGCCGCCGACCCGCGCAGCGTTTGCTCGGAGCCGGGCAAGGGGATGCGGGGCCAGTCGGAGCGGACGGCCTCGCCGTTCTGCTCGACGTAAAGCGGCGCGACTCCGATTGCTAGCGCGTGTAGCCAGAGCAGCGTCGCGCTGTCCTTATTTGTCTTTGCCTCGTCGATGCCGAGCTGCTGCAAGTAGGCCAAAGCAGTGCTGGAAAGGTTCGGCCTCCACGTGCCGGCTAGTTGCCCGGGATCGAGATCGAACAGCGAGGGGGTATCGGCGTCGTCCTTTCCTGGTCCGGCCGAAAGCCAGAACGGTATGGCGTATGCGTCGGTGAACAGGACCTTCTGGTCCACGAGGCAGTCGGAGAAGTGAAGGGCCGTGCCATCGAGCGCCCGCGGGGCGCGCCGGCGGACAAGCAGGAAGCCGGAAGCAGCCGCCGCGGCAGCGACTAGCAGTGGCCGCGAGCGGTTCCACAGCTGCGTCTCGGTCTCGATATAGGCATAGCGCATGTCGAGTGGCCGGAACTGGAAGCGCTGGATGCGATGTTCGTCGAAGGGGTGCTGGTCTAGCAGGCGCTTACGTACCTTCTCTGGGTCGAAGCCCGCGAATGTTCTGCTGAGCCGGGAGTCGACCAGCGCCGTCGGGACATCGGGGTCCACGTAGGTCTTGATGCGGTCGGTCAGGGCGTCACGGTCACTGTCGATCAGGGCGAACTGGCGGTTCTCGTTCAGGCCGAGCATCGGGTCCGCGGCACACAGCTCGGTGATGGCTGGCCAGTTCGCATAGCCCCGGCGCGTGCGCCAGCGCAGCAGGCGGAACCAGTTGGCCGGCTCCGGTGCAAGGGGTTCGTAGTCAGGTCCGGCATCGGAGTCTGCGGTGGCGGCGCTGAGCTGCTCCCGCTTGTCCTGTCCCCAAAAGTCCCGGTATCGGACGGTTGCCGGCGAACCGGTATGGCCAGCGGTGCGGACAAGCATGCTGATTGCCACGCCGCGGGTGATGCCGGCGGGGTTCAACCGCGTGGAGAAGATAGAGGGGTCTGGATCACCGTCAGGGGTCTTCTTGCCAGTCTCGCGGCTGTCGCCGTTGAGGTGGTCGATGGTGATATCGCCGAACTCGGCGAGCAGCCGCTTGCGCATGACGACGGCTGAGGGGTCGCCGAGCCAAGAGGAGTTGGTGACGAAGCAGATGATGCCCCTCCCGGTCTGCTCGGCGATGCGGCGTTCGGCGACGCGGAAGAAGCGGATGTAAAGATCGTCAAGCTTGTTTTTGGTTACGTCCCAGTTCTCGGCCAGCCCGGCTTTGTATGGCTCAGCGAGGCCACCTTCTTCGCGTCCGGATACGCCCGCGAAGCCGTTGTAAGGAGGGTTTCCGAGCACGACGAGGATCGGCTGGTCGCGCTTGATTCGGCCGCGTCCCGCTCGGCGATGAACTCGGGGAATGGCAGCATCGGATGCTCGCTGCCATCGACCCAGCCAGTAAGGGCGTTCGTCAGGTACACATTGGCGCGCTCCCCCGTGCCGGCGTTCAGCGGCACGCCGAGGCGCTGCAAGGCGATCCCGATCCTCAGATGCGCGATGACGAACGGCGCAGGCAGCAGCTCGAAGCCGTGGATGCGTGACAGGGCTGCTTGCTTGGTCTCCGCTGCGACGAGCCCGTCGCCGCCTTGCGCCTTCAGGGTGGTCACCATCCTGTCGAGGACGGCGGTCAGGTAGGAGCCGGTGCCCGTGCACGGATCGAGCACGTGGACCTTCGGGTCGGCGAGGCCGAGCGGGAGACCTAGCTGCGCGCGTAGCGCCCGGTCGACGCGGTCGACCATCTAGTGCACGACCTCCGGGGCGTGTACCAGACGCCGAGCTCGCGGCGGAGCTCCGGATCGTATGCCTGCAGGAACGGCTCGTAGAAGTACTGGACCGCCTCGGCGGCCTCGAAGCGCTGGAAAAACAGTCTGCGTTCCACGCGCGCGAGGACGTCGTCGGTCCAGTCGAGCACGTCGTCCAGCCCGACCGGCAGGTTCGCGGGTGTGGCCAGTTGCTGGAAGAGCACGCGAACCATCGGCACCGACAGGGTCTACTGGGCCTGGCGCCAGGTGAAGCCCGCTGGCGGCTGACCCACCGGCTGCTGCTCTGACCAGAGGACCCACGAGGCGAAAACGCCATAGAACAGCAATCTGCACGAGCGCCGAGCGAAAGAAATGGTCGCCATCTTTGCCTTCGAAGCGCAGGCCTAGCGCTTCCTCCAGTGCGCTGCGCAGGGTCGCGAGGGTCTGCATGTCGCCCGCGCCCTCGACACGCTTCAACGCGGTGCGGGCATAGGCGGCCAGAAACCATGCGAGGTCGGCAGGGTCGCTCAGAGGCGCGTCGCCCCGCAATGCGCGCTTGAGGTAGTCGGCGAAGTCGGCGCCGTGGGCATTCTCAGCGTCCTTCGGGTTGAGCGCCCAGAACGAGTCCTCGTCAGGAGCGAGCGTGAAACGCTCACCGACCTGTGCTTTGCCATCGGAGTCCAGGCGAAGGGCCACGAAGTCGCGGTAGGTGCAGACCAGGACCTTACCGTAGCGCGCCAGGTAGCGCCTGACCTGGGCGGAGCGTGCCACTCCAATGACGTCCTGTGCCGGCCCCTTGACCTCTATAACACCACGCTCGGGCGCTCGCGCAAGGAGCGCGGAATCCCCGGCCTCAGCTACCGCTTTGCGCGCGATGAACAGGCCGCCGTCTGGCACTCTGGCGCCGCGGTTCTTGGTGGTCAGCACGCAGGTGACCGCCGGGGAGAGGGCTTGGCCGACCTGATTGAGGAGCCGTTCGAGCTGCCCGTAGTAGGAGGTCTCCGCGACGGCCTCGCCGGTCAAGCGGATAGCACGCAGGCCTTCGAGGTAGGGACGTAAAACGGCCACGGCAGGCGTCGTATTGGATTAGCCTGCACACCAGAGCGTGCAGTCCGACGCCAGCCGGCCTGGGGGGGCAGGGGTGTCAAAGCCTCCGGCTGACCATCATGGCAAGCGGGGAACTCCGCGCCCTTACGCGTCGCCCGTCCCCGCGCTGGCTGCCGTTTCCCTGGCGGCCCTCGCGATCTCGTCGTGGCCTGGACGAAGGTGGCGGCCAGCGCCGGCGCGTCCGTCACGACGCTGGACGCGGTGCTGGACTTGCTGCGGCTGCCGGTGGTCGTCAACGGCGACTACACGCCTGCGGTGCTGGCGGCGGTCGGACTGACGGTCTTCACGACGCTGCCGATCTGGCTCGGCGTGCTCGTCATGAGGACGAAGGCGCCATGAATTCGCTCGATGCACGCGCGCACTGCTCGTCCGTTCGGTCCGGCTCGCCTCGGGCCGCGCTGGCCGACCGCCTGGTAAGTACCCTCCGCACTCATCTGATCTGACGGCGGGGAGGTGTGGTCGGGCGGGCGGCCCGCGTCCTCGTGCCGATCACCACGAGGAGGGGGCGGCGCGTGCGGCGGGAGTGGAGTCCGGAGGATCTGATCGCCTGCTGGACCCTGGTCGACAACGACTGGGAGCTCTTCGGCAACAAGACCGGCGCGACCCGGCTGGGATTCGGGTTGGTCCTGAAGTTCTTCGAGCTGGAGGCCCGCTTCCCGCTTCCCGCCGGCGAGGTGCCCAAGGCGGCGATTGACTACACGGCCGAGCAGGTCAAGGTCGATCCCCGGCTGTTCGCCGAGTAAAATCCGTGATTCAAAGCGCTTTGGGCCGGCCTGGTCTGGGTTCACGTTGAGTGCGCTCAATCAGCCGGGCCTTCAACTCTGGCCAGGCCCCCACATCCATGAGCCGATCCATGGCTTCACGGACCACAGTGTTCTCCTGCAGCTTGAAGTCGTCGTTCAGGGCAGCAGCCTGCAGGCGACGTATCCACCGCAACTGGCTCTCAGGTAGTGAAAAGGTCTTTGGCTTGTATTGCTCCCGTGACTTCTCCCGACGCTTGCGGCCTGCCTGAGCCACTGCCATGCTGCTCCTAACCTCAGACATCCGGGCGTGAATATTGCCACATTGCCCAATTGAATAAAATACCTATATAATAAACTCAAAGTCGGATTTCACACTAGCTAAGATCTTTGTGAGTACCTCAAACGCTGCCCAGCCCGACTCCTCGCTGCAGCCTTCCTGCATCAGCCTCATGTCTGGTGTTGGTGAACTTTGCATCTGAGCCACCTCGGGCTCGATGGGCCCAGGTTTGCCAACCTCGAGCTAGGAATCCAAGATTCAAGGCCCGTAGCTGGTATGACCCATGTCTTCTACCGCTATCCAGCACGCTTTTCGCCATCCTTTGCTAGAGCTGCCATCGAGGCCTTCACAAGCCCCGGGGAGCTAGTCCTGGACCCGTTTATGGGTGGGGGCACCACCCTTGTTGAAGCGCGGGTCCTGGGGCGCCTGGCCATCGGGGCGGACATCAGCCATCTGGCGCATTTCATTTCCCAAGTGAAGGTCAGTCCGCTCTTGCCTGCCGAAGTGCGCTCCTTGCGGCGTTGGATCGGAAACACTGGGCCGGCCCTCAATGTCCAGACTCCGGCGTCTCCAATTGAAGGTCCGGCACCCGCAAATCTCGACACAAGGGAAACGTGGCGCATTCGAAAGCTGATTTCGCTGGCCATCGAGTGCGTCGACGACCTCGGATCTGCGCGAAGCCGGGCCTTCGCGCGTTGCTTGATCCTTAAGACCGCCCAGTGGGCCCTGGACGGTCGCCGGCGGATTCCCACGGTCCCGGAGTTCCGGGCAGAGCTTCAAGTGAACCTAGACCTAATGCTGAGAGGCATGGATGAGTTCAGGGTCGCGGTAATGGAGGCCGACCGGTCCTACTCTGGCCACCCGCCTGGGCGCGCATGGTGCATCGTGGCTGCGGCGGCTGACCTGCACCAGCATCGCATCTGGCGGCATATGCCCAAACCGAAGCTGATACTCACATCACCGCCGTACGCGGGAGTCCACGTCGTCTATGACCGCTGGCAAATCACGGGCCGGCGAGAAACCTCAGCTCCCTTCTGGATCGCAAACAGCGTTGACGGACAATGTACGTCGCACTACACGTTCGGCGATAGAAGGAACGAGGCCAAGTACTTCTCCCGTGCACACGACGCATTCGCTGGGTTGGCACGGCTCGCCGCCCCGGACACGCTACTCGTTCAGCTGGTCGGTTTCGCGCGACCAGAACGTCAGCTGCCGACCTTCCTGGAAGTCCTCGAATCCGCTGGCTTCGAGGAGGTTGACATCGGCCCCTCCAACCGTCTCTGGCGTCAGGTACCGAACCGGAAATGGCATGCCGACCAGAAGGGCGAGACGGCCAGCAGCAAAGAGGTTGTGCTGATTCACCGGCTCTTGCGCTGACCTCACGGCTGTCTAAGAACTCAGAGAACACTCAAACGTGTTTCAAGAAGCTATTTCCACCGAGCGCTAGCGGCTGGTCACCGCCGGAGCCAGTGGATTGTGCAAGTTCTTGATGATCGGGATAATCACCGTCCCCAGCCCGTTGATGCTGCGATTCACTAGGTCGACAGGGTCGGTGCTGTCGGTCTCCTCCGTCTCCGACCCCGAGCCGTCAGAGCCCGTTTGTTTTCCGATGAGCCCGAACCCATTAAGAAGCCCGAGCGCGCATAGCGTCAAGCCCCACTGGAACCAATGTCTGACGAGATCATGCTCCTCATCCTTCGTCGCCCTCAGGTAGCCGATCAAGTGGCGGCAGTCGAGGTTGACGTAAAAGTCGAAGCTCCTCTCCTCCTCACCGCGCATAACCCGGAAAGCCTGGTCGGCGTCGAACGGTGGGCTGTATTGCCCCCATTCCGGCTCGCGCACCTGCTTCACGTTCGGCACCGCAAGCCTGGGAGCTTTCTTGCCGTTCTTGTGGGGCTCCTTGGGTTTGGCCGGCGGCCCGGGCGCATTCTCTCGGACTAGCTCTTTCTCAATCTGGAGCTTGAAGATCGACACGAAGGGATTCCTCCCATGCTCCTCGCGCTGAGGGTCCGTGACGGTGACAGTCACCGTGTAGCTGTCGCCCGGCTTAGCGCCATCAGGTGCGCGGAAACGGCCCGAGTAGACGCCGTTCCAGAGGCGGCCGTGCTCCAGGACGTCGCCAGGTGCGACCGTCATCTGGCCGGGTGACTCTGCTCGGTTGAAGTAGTCGTTGACCGCATCAGTCACGAATTCCACCCGGCATGTTCGATTCACGGGGCAGGACTTCGCCAGACCGGCCTTCGGCTCGTCCTCCAGATGGAAGAAGGTGGGAAAACGCTTGCCTTCGTACTTGTCCAGCTCGGTGGGCCCGACCGTGGACACCAGTCGATCCCCGATGTTGAAAAGAGCCTGGAGGGCAGGGTCAGCGCTCAGAAGCTCGTTCAGCGTATTGGCGACGTCCTCCTGCTGGCTGAGACTCTGCTCCAGGAGCAGCGCCCGACGGACGGCGTTCGCCTGGCGGAGGCCAGGGTGGTTTTTCAGGTCTCTGGTCAGGGCGTCAACCACTTTGTAGTAGGTATCGTTCCGTCGGAGCCGGTCTCGGGACGCCATGAAGAAATCCTCGCGGGCGTTCTCGGCCATGTAGGTACAGTCGACGGAAACGAGTAGCTCATCGGAGAGATACGGGAACTGAAGCTTGCTCCGAATGAAGTCGGACGGCAGCTGGCCGTGGGATTGGCCATTGATGACGAAATGCACCCCATGAGGTACCCGCTTCATCTCTGTCCCGTGCTGGAAGAGGGCAATCATGTAGGGCAAGTCCCCTATCCCAGACAGGTTCATCGAGGCTGAAGCTGGGAAGCCCTGCTCCACCCTCGTCTTCTCACCGTCGGCCTCCTGCCCCGCAATCGCGGCCCAGATTCCGATCACGCTCGTCGAGTAGTAGTTGGCTCGGTAATCCCGCGTTTCAACCACGCGGAAGGGTAGCGACGGCGAGTGGAGATAGCGCTCCAGCTCGTAGCGAGCGTCCGTAGTGGCGATGCTCTTTCGTGCCCACCGGTAGTTGTAGAGCTTGACCACGGAACCCCACTCCAGGGGCTCGGCATAAGCTCGCGCCGGCCGGTTAGCCTTCCCCGGCGTCGGCAGCGCGTTAATGGTGGACGCTGAAAAAGAGAGTACCTTCCCTCCGGGCGCTAGGTACACGTAGACCGAGTTCTTGCGACCCCCCGCCGGTCGAAGCCTCCGAACCAGAGTGAAGCCCCAGCGGTCCGAGGTGTCGTCGTCCGCGGCCACTGGCGCCTTCGGATGCCGCCTCGAGACGATGAGCTGCATGTTCTGCTTGCCGCAGAACGGCAGCACGCCTGTCCCACCAGCATTGAACTTCCCCTGGACGAACGGGATCCTCATTTTGTTGGACTTGGCAAGCGAGAGGAACGTCTGCGGCTGCATGTGAGGCGTCTGCCCCTCACCGAGATCGATCACGAGATAGCACGGATCGGTCTTCGAGCCGACCGCGACAAATTGAGTCAGCTCGGCGAGCTTGCGCTGCTCCGAGGTCGTCAAGTCGCCGATGCGCCCGCGGGGGACTCCGAAGAAGTGCTCCACCGCCCCGGGCATGCTCCGCGGTGCGTTGGGGCCCTCGGGGTCGATGCCGGCCTCGAAGCAGGCCCGCATCAGGTTGGCGTCGAGGCTGTTGATGATCTTCTCGACAAGGGCGCCGGTGGCGTCCTGCTGCTGGTTGGAGACGATCCCGAAGTTGTTCTCCATATCGCCGAGGTCGCGCCAGTGCTCTGGCCGCATCAGGCCCTGCTTCTCAAGCAGTGCCAGCACTTCTGTTTCGTCCTCTGCGTGAAACAGGGACTCGAATTCGGTCCTGAAGTCCACGGTGCCCCCCTAGTTGGCTTCCAGACGGAACTGGCGCCGCCGGTGGTTGTTCGCGAACTTGGACTTTGCCAGCTTCAGCTCCTGGTCGATGGCAACGAAGATCAGGCGGACGTCCTCTTCCGTGTACTCGTAGGCATAGGGGTTGGCGCAGTTCCCGAGAATTCGAATTCGATCGAGGACGGCGTTAGTCCTTTTCTCAGCCAGTCGCTTAAAGGCATCTCGCTTGGTCTCAGTCACTCCTCGCTCAGGCCTCCTCCTTCTAAGATGTCCATCACTATCCAAAGAATAGGCGTGATGTCCGAAATATACCGGATTTCTTCAAAATATCCCTGATATTTGAACGAGTGGGCGTGGTGAGGCCGAGTCCGGGGGGGCCGCCCAGACCAGCGCCAAGGCCACCGAGGCCAGGACAAACGAGGCGCAGGAGCAGACGCGGACCCAGAACCAGCACTCCCATGCTGGAACGGAGCAATCTACTCGCCGACGGGCAGCGGCCCGCTAGAGAAGGCGCCGTCCCAGATGGCTGCGAAGGCAACCTTCCGCCTGGCGGCCCCTCGATGGGTCTAAGATTCCGATCGACTTCCGTGCGAGATCCTGTTGGATCACCGATTGCCGGTCTCAGTATCTGGCGCGAGGACCAGCTCGCCGCGGAACTTAACGTTGCGTGTGACGACCCCGGCGCCACGGCGGTTCTCCTCGATCGTCACTTCGAGATAAGCCCGCGTTGCCCCGAGGTTGGTTTCGCGCACGTCCCGCTTTTCGTCCACCTCGCCCACAGATTCGTGGTGGCAGCCGCCGAATGCCTCGGCCCAAGCTTGGGCCGAGGTCCGCAGGCTCTGATGCCAGCGGACCGCCTCTTCGGGCGGCACGTCCGCGGCCTCGTCCAGGCGCTGGCGCCAATACCAGAAGATGGCAAGCTCCTCGCGCAGGGCTCGGTGGCGGGGCCAGCAAGGAGGCAGCCGTATCCAGCGCCCGTACCCCTGCTGGAGGTCGGCCACCCACTCAGCCAGATCCTCCAGCTCCACCTGGCGCTCCTGGTCTGAAAGCTCCCGCCAGTTCCAAGGCGGCAGGCCCTCAGCCACGACGCCACCTTCCAGGGAGCGACCGCACCGTCGCGACGCCAGATCGCAGAACCATCGCCAATCGCTGGTTCGGCTTCCGCCGGGCTGTCGACAGGACTGGCTGTGCGGCCCGACGCCATAGCCGGGTGCGGTGGGCCAGTCGCACACGCACGAGCGCAGGATCGCTGGTGTGATAGAGGAGCACCGCACAACCGGTGGGGATGCCGCGGATCGCCGACACGGGCAGCCGCGGGCGCCACACCGTGCCAGCTGTCACCGACTGCTGGCCATGCCCGGAACCGCGGGTGTGCGAGTGCGCGGGGACTTCATGCTCGCCCGCGAGCTGGCTGATCGCCTGCAGGTCACGGGTGTCCGTGAGCCCGCCGAACACGAGACGCGCCCGCGAGCTGGAGAACGCCGCGTCGGCGACCTGCTCCCCGTAGCGGTCGCGGAGCTGGGCGAGCGACTGGACAGCCCAAACCAGGTTCACGCCCTGGCTCGCGCCCTGGGTGAGGATCCTGAGCAGGCTCGGGAGGGGTGCGATGTTGGCCAGCTCGTCCAGGCAGAGCAGCAGCCGGGCCGGCAGCAAGCGCTGGTCCCAGAGCTCGTAGGCTCGATGCACTATGTGCTCCACGAGCGCCGCAGCCAGCGGCGCCAGGAGATCCTGGTCGGCCGTGGGCGCGACCAGATACAGCGTCGAGCGGGAGCGCAGGAAGCGGTCCGGATCTAGCTGATCGGAGCCGTCGCAGCTGGCCAGCACCCTGCCGTTCTGCAGAGCGCCCAAGGATGTGCGTGCCGCCGAGAAGATGGAGCCCAGCTCCTCATGCGGGACGCGCGCCATGCCCTCAAGCTCGTCCGCCCAGGCATCTCCGACCGCACTCTCCGTGCGCCGGAGGATGATCGCTGGCTCGCGAAGCTCGTTTCTTGCAAGCCAGCGGAGGATGCCGCGGACGCCGAGGCCCCCCACCGCAGCGGCGTGGAAGTAGCCGCGCAAGACTCTCACGGCGTTCTCTCGCCAGTGGTCTGCGTGCCGCGCTCCGACGCCGGCGCCGGACGCCGTCACCAGCGCCCGCACTCGACGTTCGCACGTCTCAGCGGCCTCACACCCGGCCAGCGGGGACCAGTCGACGGCCTCGACCGGCCCGCCCGCCTGAGCTGTCGGAGCCCACAGCAGGGCCCGGCCACCATTGGCGTTGGCCAACGCCCTGCGGCTCGCGGCCGTGGCATCGACGACGTCACGCTTCGTCGATGCCACCACTACGGCACCGTCCCAGAGCAGGGCCTCTGGGATCAGAACGCCCTGAGTCTTGCCCACACGGGGTGGCCCGATCACGGCGACGCAGTCCTCAGAGCCCGCCATCAGCATGGTGGAGAACGGCCCAGACCCGGACCAAGCCAGGAACGGACGCTGCTGCCGCCGGACGCTGGGCAGCTGCCGAAGTCCTCCGGGTATACGGCCCGCCGCTCGAAGATCGGAGGAGGCACCGAAAGCCCGGCTGGCCGCCGTCAGTCCGACGGCCAGGACCGCGAACAGGAGCAGGCCGAGCAGCCCGTAGTACAGCCAGGGCGGCGGCGCCACGCGCCGCGCTGCGGCCGGCCAACCGGCCGCCGGATCGGCAGGATGCTGCAGCAGGCCGGCAGCCACGCCCGGCGCGTCGCTGATGCTCATGGGGGGCCAGGCGCCGTGGGCGAGCAGCCCGCCCAGCTCACCTGCAGCCCAGACCAAGGCCCCAGCGGCGAGCAGCACGGCGAGGGCGACCACCCCCACCTCGGCCAGCCGCTCCTCGAACGAGGCCGGAGCGCTCCAGCCGGTCACAGCTCCGCCTCCCGTATCCGCACCCGGATCATTCCTGCGCCGTGGGGCTGATCCATGACGGCAGGAAGGAGATCGGGTTGATCGACCGAAGCGTGCTCAGCTGGTCGCGGTCCACCTCGAAGTGGAGGTGCGAGCCCCAGCTGAGGCCGCTGTCGCCTTGCAGGCTGAGCTGCGTCCCCGGCTGCACGCGCGCACCCTTACTAACCGTGGGCGTGGAGAGGAGGTGCGCGTAGATCACGTAGTAGTCGTGGTCGGTGATGTCGCCCGGCACCTGGCCGCGGAAGCGCACCACGACATGGTTCCCGTATCCGCCCCCGCACCTGTCTATCGCGCCGTTGGTGCACCCCACCGCGAAGTCGAAGACCGTCCCCGCCGTGACGCTGAAGATCGGCGCTCCCTCCTGGCAGGCGATGTCGATGCCGTGGTGGCGGCCATCCGGGGTGATCAGCTCCACTGCGCCGTACGCCTGCAGGGTCCTGGGACGGCACAGGCCACCGAACGGATCGCCCACCGTGAAGCCCGCAGCACATGCCTCCCGCCAGGTCGCCCGCAGCTGCGCGTAGGCCGCAGGGAAGCCCAGTGTCCCGTAGTGCTCCACGGCTGCATTCAGATCGCCAGCGGACGATTTCAGCAGAGCGCCCAGGTGGTATCCGGCCAGGGTCAGGGCATCGGCGGGTGAGTAGGGGTCCCAGAAACCACCGCCTGGGCGGGCGTGGCCGGCCGCCACCCGCCGCCAGGTGGAGGGCAGGAACTGCGCGAACCCGATGCCGTGCTCGGAGCCGACCGGGACGGGGTTCGCCCAATCGCCGAGCTGGATGCCCTGCGGCCGCCCGATGAGCGTTGCCACCACCCCGCCCGGAGCCAGCGCCGTCAGGTCGACGTCGCGCGTCAGGTCTCCTAGCCATGCTGCCGCCTGGTCGTCGGGCACGCCCGCGGCGATCTGACCCCACTGCGTCTCCTGATAGGCCACGGCAAGTAGTACCAACTCATCCACGCCCGTCGTCTGCGCCGCCTGCCGGGCGAGAAGCTCGACCCCCTGCGGCACGGTATGGCCATCGATGGCGCCGCTTCCCCTGCACGCGGCTGCGGCTGGTGGGCCGACGAAGAACAGCAGCGGGACCGCGATCAGCGCCATCGTTGTGGCCGCGAGCGCCGCCCCCACGATCGCGAGCGCTCTCACGCGGCTTCGCCTTCCTCCTCTCGGTACCGGGTCCTGTGCATGGCCTGGTCGCTGTCGACCATGGCCGCTTCGGCCGGCGAGATGCGGTGCTGGACCACCGCCGAGCGCTCCCCGACCTTCCACAGCCCACGGCCCTGGCCCAGCTTGGGGAGCAGCGCCTTCTCGGTCTCGGACAACCCCAGCAGGTCACCGTGCCTGGCGATCTCGCCGACGGCCTGGGCGTAGATGATTCGTATCTCCAGGTCCTCGAGGAGCGTCTGCGCGACCCTCGCCTGCTCAGAGCCCGCGGCGCCTACGGCGGCCAGGTCGCCGACCTTGTGAAGCACCAGCCACCAGCTGGTCCCGTACTGGCGGGCGAGCTTGATGCCCTCGCGCAGCCAGCGCACGATCGCCAGCTCTGACAGCGGCACCCAGGCCTCGTCGACAACCACGTAGGTGTGGTGGCGACCGGCCCGCGACTCCAGCAGCCGGCGCAGCCAGGCCATGACGGCGGTCATCACCAGTGACAGGGCCGCCGAGTGGTACACGCCCGACAGGTCCAGCACCACCACCTCGCCATCGAGAGGCAGCCCGGGGGTGGTCGGACCGTCGAGCATCCCGCGGAGGTCCCCGGTCACCAGGCGCCGCAGCTCCAGCGCGGCCTGGCGTCCGAAGTGACGGACCTCATCGACGTGCAGCCCCAGGTCAGCGCCGACGCCCGACTCCGGCCGCAGCATCGCGTCCATGACCGTCGGGATGGTGGGAACACCGCTGCTTCGCTGGCGAGCGGAGGCTACACCAAGCTCGATCGCGGTGCGCTCCTCGGAGCCGAGGCGGCGGCCCAGCGAGGTCTCGGCCAGCGCCTGGATCAGCTCGAGCTGCTGCAGCTCGACCCGCGCCGGCTCCGTTCGCGATCCGCTCAGCATCGGGTCCAGCGGGTTGAGGCGCACGACACCATCCGGGCGCAGGTACACCACGTCCAGGCCCAAAGCATCAGCCAGCGCCCGGTACTCGCCCTTGGGGTCGAGGACGAAGCCCCGCGTCCCGAAGATCACGCTCCGGTAAAGCAGCGTCTTCACGAGGGCGCTCTTGCCCCGCCCGATACGCCCCAGGACGGCCGCGTTGGCGCCGCTGACCACCTTGGCCTGGTAAAGCTCGAAGGGCGAGAACACGAAGCCCCCGCCGAAGCGGTCCTCGCCCACGTACACACCCCGGCGCGGCAGGCCGCCGCCGGCCATGAACGGATAGACGGCGGCCACGTTCGCTGTGGTGGCTGCGTGCTGGGGCAGCCGCATCACAGCCCCCGGCCCAGTGGCAGGGTGAAGGTGAACGCCACCGCCTGCTGGCCGACCAGGCGCTGCACCTCCAATAGCGAGCGCGCCGCGCCCTGCTCGAGCTGCAGGCAGCGCTCCTCCATCTCGTCGAGCGTGGGCGCCGACACGGTGACGTAGACGTTGTAGCGGTAGAGTCCGTGGCCGGCTACCAGCTCCGCCTCGCGCCGCCACACGTTGGCGTGCTCCTCATGCTCTCGCCGGGAGACCAGGAAGCCGCGCCGGCCCTTGAACTCGGTCGTCGCCTGGTCCTCCACCTGCTGTCGCACCACCTGTTGATGCGCGTACCGTGATGGCAGCGGCTCGCCGACCCAGGAGATCGTGCGCTCGCTGCCGGTCTCCAACAGGAGGGCGTACAGCCAGGCCGGACCGACCTGCTGGCGGGGCATCTCGCGGACCCAGTACGTGGCGTGATAGGTGCCGTCTGTGCGGTACCACCCCCACTGCTCCTCGGTGGACAGAGGGTACGCGCTCGCCTCCTCAACGCCCTCCGCTTCCGGCCGCACGGCGGTGCGCCACAGCATCCAGCGCCGAGACGCCGGCTCGAAACCCAGCCGCAGCTGTGCGGCGACGCGTCGTGGCCGGGCCACGCCGTCCACCGTCAGCTCGGCCTGACGCAGCTGGGTGGCGAACCCGACCACCTCGTCCATCAGCACCCGGCAGGCACCAGCGTCTCCACCGCCTGCCCGGCGGATCATGCGGCTGGCCCGCGCGGTGGAGACCTGCACCGCCATGACCACCTCGTGCTCGGTGTGCAGGGGGCGGCCGGTCTCCAGGAGCGCGCGGTAGCTGCTGACGATCCCAGAGCTGAGCGGGACCACCGACTCTTCGACAAGCTGCCGCGCCGGCTCGTCGCCGGCGTCGGGGAGTGCGTGCTCAAGCCACTGCGCCCGTGAGATCGGGCTGCCCTCACGGCACAACGACGCGAGCGCGGTGCCGTATCCCTCGACACGTCGCTGGCGCTCTGCTTCGTCCGCCAGGAGGAACCCGGTGCCGTGGACGAGCAGCAGGCAGGTGTACGAGCCCAGACGCCGGTCGCAGACGATGCCTATGGCAGCACCCCCGAAGGTCATCTCCAGGATCTCTACGTCCTCGAGCGTGGGCGGCGGCACGGCCGGCGCGCGCTCATTGTCGGAGCGGTAGCCCAGCAGCGGATAGGCCGACTGCCAGCGGTGATCCCCACTCAGCCGCCGCCAGAGGTACCTCACCACCACGCCAGCCCACTCGTCCACTCCGCGGCCTTCGACCGGCAGGAACGCGAGCCCAACCCAGACCAGCGTCCACGCCGCAGCTCCCAGGGCACCCCACCAGGTCCGAATCGCGTCGATCGCCAGCACAGCGCCAGCCAGCCCGACCAGCACGAGCCCGAACTGCGATGCGCGGACTCCGAACAGCCAGCCACGTTGCTCCAGAGGACCGTATCGATGGCTGCTCTCCTCTGGCCTATCCATCGCTACGTCGCCGGTGGCGCGCCCGCGTCGCGCGGCGGTTCGGGCCCTCGGGGCGGGCGGCCGCGCCCTCGTCGAAGCCGCGGCGGCGTCGTTTGAGACGGCGGTGCCAAGGCCGCCGTGGCCCCACCGACCATGGCAGCCTGCTCCTGACGAGACGAGCTGAGCCTCCGCGACGGCGGCTGACCTGACCCCGGCCCGTCCCGACCTCCACCCCCGGCCGCCGGACCAGACCCCGAAGGGCCGGGTCGTGAGTCCCACCCACGAGAGGAACCCATCGCCGGCGCGAGCCCGATGCCGACGCCGCCGGCGCTTGTGCTGCCGGTGCGGACGGCCGCCACGATGGTGGCAGTCGTGCCCACGGCCGACGCCGCCCAGCCACGCAGCCGCGTCTGATGGCTCAGTGACAGCTCCTCGGCCGCCAGCGGAAGCACGCGCGCGGTGGCGAAGGGCGCCAGGGACGCGATTAGGAGAATGAACATCCCGCCAAGCAGGCTCTGCAGGCCGGTGTCCAAGGACAGGACCGCGAACCCTACAGCGAGAGCGATCGCGATCACGAGCTTGCTCAAGATGAGCGCCAGGCCTCCGAACAGAACCTGCCGCAGGACGCCCTCCAGACGCGGCCACTGCACCGCCGCACATGCCAGCGGCGCAATGCCAAGAAAAAGGTAGATGAGGCTCTCGCGCGTCACCAGCTCCAGCCACAGCAGAGCGCCGCCGATCATCAGCCCAAGCGCCGTGAACGCGAAGGCCGCAGCACCCTCCGCCGGGTTGGTCTGTTGGAGCAGCTGGATGACCGCCTTCAGCCCCTGGGCAACCTCCTGCGATGGGGCCGCCGCCACGTAGGAGCTGAGGTCGTCCGTGATCCGCAGCAGGATTGCGGTGCCCACCGGAACGGCACCCAAACCGATACCGGCCACGGCGATTCCGGTAACCACCCGCCGGTACCCTCCCGGCCTTTGTGTAAGCGTGGCCTCGATGACGCCGATGAGGACCAGCAGTATCGATAGGGACAACGCCACCCCCACCACGCGCCCGTACACCTGGCTGAACATCACAGCCCGCGTGGGATCGAGGCTGGGCGTGGTGGAGTTCCCCACCACCATCTGGGTGACTCCCTGGACAACCCACGCCGCCCCGTTGGCGAGCCAGCGGGTGAGGGCGGTCTCGGCCGCGTCGGCAGCGCTCTGGCCAGCCTGCGTGACCGCCTGTGAGGCGCTCTGCTCTATGTCTCGGCCTGGGCCGCCTGGCCCACCCGTGACCACATCACAGGAGAGCCGAGCTGCATAGTTCCCCTGCGAAATGCTCTGGCATACCTTCAGTGAGTCGGGGGTCGGGCTCGGACCCGGACTGGGATCGGCCAACGCGGCCGGCCAGACAAGAAGAGTCGCCAAGGCGCTGATCGCCGCAGTTGCCGCCAGACGTCTAGTAGCTGCCATAGGGCAGAAACCCGTCTAGGAGGGCCGGTACACCGCCGGTTGGCGTGGGGGTCTGCAGGCACGCCGGAATCACGTCACCGGCATGGCTGCCGGCGTCGAGGATTCTCAGCCGCCAGTCGCCATTCAGCCAGGCCAGCGTCGCCGAGCCGACGCCGAAGAAGGCGGCCAGGCGCTGCCGGTTGGCAATGCCAACGTTGACGACGAGCCAGACGCTGACTGAAGCCTCGTCCGGCGTGTAAGTGGTCACCCGGTAGGCCATCGGCGTCAGGGTGAGCAGCACACGCTGTCCCTGACGGGCGGCCGTCTGGATTCCCCACAGGCGCTCATCCTCCCGCAGGCTTGCCTGGAGCTGACCGTCCAGCCGCGACCTTGCGCTGGGATCGGCCACCTGGTCCAGCGCCGCCCTGACCCGCGGCTGATCTAGGACCAGCTGGCCGCCAAAGGCGGCCAGGTAGTTGCCAGCCGCTTGCGCAGCTCCCTCAGGCGTGTGCTGATACCCGACCGCGATGTCGGCCTCCACCCGACTGGCGCCCACTCCTGGAACGCCGGCCGTGACCGGCTGGCTCGACGGGGATGGACTCGGCCGCTGGCCAGGGGCTGTCTGCCGCCCCAGGGCGGTCCCCGCCGCAATACCTACCGCGAGCACCACGATCAGGCTCAGCACCAGGCGCCACGACGAGCGGCGCCGGCCGTATGGATCGGGCGGAGGGCCGGATAGTGAGCCCCCCATTCGCTTCATCGGATCTGCCCGCCGATGTGCCAGAAGTAGTTGATCAGCCCGGTCGCGGCGCCGACCAGAATGGCTCCGCCAACGGCGCGGAGGAAGCCCACCTTGCCGCTCTGCACGTGGTACGGGTTGCCGGAGTGCTGCGCTATCGCCCACTCCACGCCGAACCAGGCCATCGTCCCCACCAGCACCAGCAGAGCCAGGTACTCGACCCCAGCCACCAGGTTGCTCAGCGCTGTCGAGCCAGGGAGCAGGTCCGGCGAGGGGGCAGGAACCGTCACGTCGCCCCGGACCGGCGAGCCGGCCAGCAATACAAGCGCTATCCGGGTCATGTTCGCGTCATCACCTCCCGATCAATGACGTCAAGCGCCCGAGTACGGACAACTCGCGACCTTGCCGCTCGCTGACGTGCCAACCTCGCGTCCATCGACCACTCACGACTCGAACCCTTCGGCGAGAACCGCGGCAAGCCGTACGTATGCCTCGCGCGTGCAACGCTGGAGTGCATCCAGCTCGATCCTGGTGCCAAGCCGCAGGTGCGAGTCTCGTGGTACCCGAACCACGGCCCGACAGTGGCCGCGGAAGGCGGACTCGATGACGTCGAGGCGCACCCGGCGATCGTCCTCAAGGGTGTTGATGACCGCCACCGCGTTGCGCACCTTGTCCTCGTACCCGCGCCGCTCCAACCACTCGACCGTGCGGAAGCTCACCTCGGCAGCGTCCAGCGACGCCGAGGCCACGATGACCAGCTGGTCGGCCATTTCCACAGCGGCCCGCGCGGCATCCGCGAGCAGGCCCGTACCGCAGTCGAGGAGGATCAGGCTGTAGTGGATGCTGACCAGCGCCCGGGCCTGCTGGTAGGCATTCAGGCCAAGCGACGCAGCCGCCTGGGGGTCTCGATCCGCGGCCAGCACCTGCAGCCGCGAAGGCGCCTGACTCGTGAAGGCGCGCACGTCCGCGTAGCGCTCGATCGGGCCCGTCACCGCCAGCAGGTCTGAGATCGTCCGAGGAGTCTCCTGTCCAACCCTGGTCACCAGTGCTCCGCCATCCGGGTTGGCGTCAAGGGCGATCACCAGGTCGCCGCGCTGGCTGGCGAACACGTGGCCCACGCTGGCGCAAGTCGTGGTCTTGCCGACGCCTCCCTTGTTGGACATGAAGGCGATGGTCCAGGGCCGGGTCACAGGCCGACGCACTACCGCTATCTGCTCGGCGAGCCGCCGTTCCCGCGCCGAGACCAGGCTGAGCCGGTGGCCGGTCAGCTCCCAGAGGGCACGGCGCCAGCCGCCGCCGGGCGGCAACGTCGCTGGCCGCAGCGCGATTTCCGGCTGGAAGGCGATCGCCTCGGGCGGCACGGTCGGCGCGGTCGGCGCGGTCAGCCGGGGGGTTGGCTGACCGCTATCGCGAGTAATCCCACCGCCCAGCGCACGGCGCTCGGCGTCTCCGACCGGTGCTTCCGCAACGGCTGCGTCGCCATTCGGTGCGAGCGGCACCAGGTCGTCGTCCTGTTCCCCATGGTCACCGAGCACCATTGGCTGCTCTCCTCCCGTCAGGCCACAGCTCGTTCCCCGCGCCGGATTAGCGTTAGGTTAGACGACTTTACGCAAATTGACAAACTGCGAGAGCAGGCCATCGGCAGGCTGGCCGAGGGGCTGTCAAGTGCTGTCAAAGCAGCATCATGACAGATCGCCACACCTCGCCAAGACCACACTCAGCCGACTCAGCAACGTGGGGGATCTCGATCGACGTCATGTTTTCCCTCCTCCTTGTCAGGCTCTTGTCCGCAGGCTCCGGGATCGTCCCCACCGCTCGTTTGATGGCCCGCCTGCAAGACCACGCGCCGGCCTGGGGCGTGGATGCCGTGATCGGCATTCCGCTGAGCCAGTTCACGTTGCCGGCGTGTCCCGAGTGTTCCGGGCGGGGTGGTTTGGGGCGCATCAGCACCGCGAGAACCCCGTCGTGGCCATCGCCATCGGCACGGTTGTTCGTCAGCAGCCGGCGGAGGATTCGGACGACACCGACGACGTCGGCTGCCTGAAGGGAGCCGGCCGTCGCCCGTCGGTATTCAGGCCGGTGAACGCTGGGCGGTCGGAGCAGCGTGTCGAGCCGCCTCACCTGGACCGAGCCCTGCCACTGCCGTGGTACCGCTTCGTCCCCGCGACCAGGCGAACCATGGAGCTGGCCGACATCGAGGGGCAGGTGGTGGCTGCGCAGCGCAGCGCCGACCCGGTAGCCGACCTCCCACCAGTTCGGCCCGCCCTCCCGCCGGTCCACGTGCCTCCGCCTCCCGCTGGATGACGAACAGCAGCCGCAGCAGCGGGGCGTCCGGTGCGCGCGAGATCCAGTCGAGATGGGCGTAGAAGCCGACCGCGCGGTCCCCGGCCAGATGCTCCCCACCGTCCAGGTCGATGTACGTGCACCACTCGGGCAGCTGCAGGAGGACCTCGGGCGCAAGTTCCTCGACTGGGGTCTGCAGCAGGGCTCGCTGGAGCTCCGGGTCGAACCGGTAGATCCCCCGCGTCAGCCGCCAGCTGGCGGCCGCAGCCAGCTGTAGCGTCGCCATCAGGTGCGCATTGCGCTCCGAACGCGGGGTCGTGATGGTCATCATCCACGCCTCCACCTCCGCGAGGGTCGCGTGCAGCCGCGCTCCGGCCGCGGTGCAGCGGAACGCCCACAGGCTCGTCACCTCGCTCGGCATCCAGCACCAGTCCGGCCACTCTCCCCGGGCGCGCACCTCAAGGCGAGTGGCTTCTAGCGAGTCCCAGACATCGAGCGCAGGCAGCCGCAGCTGCCAGGTGCTCAACAAATGCTGAGCGCGGCTGGCCACGTCGCGGTCGCCGATCTCGAACGACGGCGCCTCGCTCCTCTGGCGTGTCGACCGGGCGGGTCGTCGGTCGAGTTCCGGCGTCCGCGTGCTGAAGGGGGGCGAGAATGCCGCCACGACCCCTATACCGCTGTGTGCTCCTCTGCTTCGGCCAGGACCAGATCGACACTCTCCAGCCCATCCTCGATCCCGCGCGTGGCTGACCGGGAATCGGCCTCGATCACGGTCGGGGTGAGCGGCTCGACAACGTCGGGAAGAGCACTCAGATCCGCCTGCTGAGCCGCAGGGCGGGGCTGCCAGACGCGGGCCGGGTCCGACCCGTTACGGGGCGTCGCCGCACACGCGAGTTCGGAGTGCTGTCACTGCATGACGACTGTCCGTGCCGGCGGCGAGCGTAACGCTTCCGTGCCCCAGAGCGAGGCCAGAACCTCCTCGACGACGTCGACCGGCGCGATCGCGTCGAACAGCCGCTCCACCTCGGTCATCCGTGCCCAGTGCACCGCCTGGGCGCGTTGACAGGGCCGGCGGCCGACGGCGCGAGCGAGCCAGCCGACCATTTACCCAATTGGAATAGGGCTGTGTTCCACTTCGGCATAGATCTGAACTCGGAATGAGCCGGGTCACTCCAGGGTCGACGCCGTAGAATGCTTGGCTATGGAGCCAGCTGTCACTCGGCCAGCGGTCGGTAAGGCGGTCCGGGCGATCCGAGAGAAAAGGGGCCTGAGCCAGTCCGAGCTCGCGCGACGAGCCGGAGTGACGCCGGCCACCGTGTCCCGGATCGAATCCGGCGCCCGAGGTGGTGACATTGAGACCCTGGCCCTGATCGCGTTGGCCCTGGGGGTGGCGCTCTGGGTGATCTTTCGCCGGGCAGAGGCGTTCAGGGCCCTCGTCGGACTTTTGTGAGGGACTACCCTCGGGAGGCACCCGTGTACAGCCACTGCGACCCGGCAGCATTGCAGCCAACCAAGTCCCAGTTCCTCGCCCGACATCTCTACAACTGGTGGTGGACCCGGGGCCAGCTGCACTTCCAGTACTCGCCCTGGCTCGGGCACTCGCCGTGGCTGACCACCATCCCGAGCCACCAGGAGCAGGTGCAGGCGATCGCCGCCGAGTTCGCTCAGGACGCCGGGCTGGCGCAGATCGAGCTCTGCACCTTCCTGGGCAGGTCCGAGGGCAAGCTGATCGCCACGGCAGTGGAGGCCGCGATCCCGGAGCCCTGCCGCCTGGTCGTGGAGGAGGCGCTCACGCTGATCTGCCAGCAGCGCGGCGCAGGCCGACGGGCGCTCGTCGGCGTCGGAGTGTTCGCGGGTTTCATGGCGCTCATCGCCCTGCTCGGGACGATCGCCGAATAGGTTCTCCATGCGGCTTCCCCCCGACCGGCCGCGTCCAGCGAGAGGCGGCCGGTCAGACGGTGGAGGCGACGAGGCGAGCCATCTTGGGGTTGAGACTGGTGGACTCGGGTATTCGACTTTTGGGTATACGGCGCGGCCTCCATCGCGATCCCAACTGTCCCGAGCACGAATGGTGGGAGCTGCCGGGCGCCGGGTTCGCCGACGGCGAGGACAAGGACGCCGCCTGCCGCTGCGAGCTCGCTAGGAGACGGGCACTACCGACGTCGTGATCGGGCCGGTCGTGTGGAAACGCGAGAGCAGGTTCCGCTACAGGGGCGACCACAACCGCGTCGACTGGGCGCGCCTGGCCCGCCTCGTCGGCCGTGGGCGGCGGGCCCGATACTGGACCGCTAACGCGCGGACCACGGTGCTCGGCGAGCGCTGGACGCTAGCCGACCTGGGAGCGGCCGATCGAGAGCGCTTCCTCCCCCACCGGTTGCCGGCGCCGCTCGCCGAGATCCTCGGAGGCCGCCACAGCCAGGTCGTCCGGCTGTACCGAGGACACCCTCTAAGAGTGACGCCAGGTCGAGGGCCTTAACCCCCTGCTGTTTGGCGATCATGGTCGGCGTGCCTACGATGGGCGAACGATGGCTCATCTTTACCTCAGCCCCGAGAACGACTCGCTCTACCTGGACGTGACTGCCGGCAATCGCTCCCCGGCGACCATGGCGCCGGTTGCTGAGGGGGTTCTTCTTCACATCGACGAGAACGGCGACCTGGTCGCGATCGAGGTGATGAACCTCAGCCAGCGAGGCGGCCTCCAGGTGGACGACTTGGACGCGGACCCGGAAGCTCCGCGGCCGGCGATGTTCGCAGAGATCGAACGCCGCGCCGCCGAGGGTGGGGAAGACCCGACCACACACGCCACCCAGGCCGAACCGCTCTAGCGGCCGGGCCTGCGCTCGATCGTCGGCGGGGGCATTGGTGGAGAGGGCGGTGGAGAGCCGGAGCTGCCACGAGCCCAGGCCAGGCGTTGCTCACGACGCTGCTGCCGGACCCTGTCTATGCTGACCGACCATGAGTCCTCGGTTCCCTGGGATGGCGCCGCACGAAACCCGATTCCGGGAACCGTGAGGAGCCACGCGGGACGGCCGAGCTTCTGCCGCAGGTGGCTCAGGTGGACCTTGAGAGCTTGGCTGTTAATGTCGATTCTCGGGTCATCGCCGTAGACGAGATGCAGCATCGCCTCCCGCGTCAGGACGCGGCCGGAGTTGGCGGCGAGGGCGACCAGGCAAGCACGTTCCACCGGCGTCAGTGGGACCAGGCGATCATCCTGCCGGACCTCCTGGCGGTCGAGGTCAATGACCATGTTCTCCCATTGCAGACGTCCAGTCCCGGGCAGTGCAGGTTCCGGGTCCAGCTGGGGAGTCTGTCCGGTGGCACGTCCAGCTTGACCGGCGAGCAGCTCGGAGCTCCGCCGAGCCCGTTCGGCCTGGTTGCGACGGAGAATAGCCAGATCGGCTCGGGCTGGGTCGCGAGCCACCGCCTGCTCCTGAGCGCCTAGTAAGCGGGCGGCGTCATGAGCGCGCTGGACGACGAGGCGGATCTGCTCCTGCCACTCCGTTTCGGTCGCCACGCGATGGCGAGATGGAAGCGCCAGCAGCGGGATAGCCGCCGCCGGGCCCCGCGAGGACGATGGCGCTGGTTGAGGTGGGCGAGGCACACGCGACAACAGCCTGTCTTGAAGGCTGAAGATGTAGGGGTGCGCGGCTGCCAATGTGGCCGAAGTGGCCGCAGGCGCTGCGCCAGCTTCAATTGCCGTTCGCCTGATCTGATCCCAGAGCTGCGCGGGCACGCGAAGGGAGCCCTGGAGGCGCAGCTGCTCGATGCGTTCCAGGAAGGCATCGGTGCGTGCCAGGAGTCGCCTGCGAGGATCGCCGTCGGCCAAGCTCATGCGCAGGGTACACCGCGGCTACGCTCCTGCGAGCTCGCAGGGTATGCCCCGCCGGACTCCACTGCCAAGTTGCCATCGGGGTTCGCGCCACCGCGGTTTCACACCTTCACCTGCATCGTGAGCTGACAGCCTCCTTCCGGCAGCCGGCACTCCCTGGTTTGCCCATCCGCATTGGCTCGGAAGGACGGCGCAGACGCGCCTACTCGCCGTGTAGCCGGCGCCTACGCCGGCGATTCAGCTCTTCCTCGGCTAACTGGTGCAACTCGGGCAGAGAGAGCCCCAGGGCGTCAGCCAACCGACGCTGCGTGCTGAGGCCGGGATCGAGTTCGCCTCGTTCGATCTTGCCTACGTGGGCGCGGTCCAAGCCCGCAGCCCGGCCGAGATCCGCCTGAGTCCAGCGTCGAGCCTCGCGCTGGAAGCGGACGACGTCGCCGAACGCTCGACGGGAATCGGCCTCGGCCATGCCAGGACGGTACGCGGTAGACGTATTGGAGGCAACTCAATGCTCCACATAGTACGCACTGTGCTTATTATTTACCGCTGGGGAATCTTCACCTCAGCCCTAGCAGAAGGCGTCGAGTATCACGCGCAGCCAGCTGACGCCACAACAGCAGCGACCCACCCATTCCCCGGGTAGCCGTAGGTGGGCCAGCGGTGTGTCTTGCCCGAGGCGCTGGCCCTGTCCCGAGCGGGAGGTGGATATGGCGATCAAGGTCTATGAGGCTCGGTCCGGTCAGACCGATCAGCTCTTTGAACCCGGTGGCAAGCTCTTCGGCTTCAGCCGCTCCCGACTGACGCCAGCAGAGATAACCAGCGAGCGGGCTAGGGCGCTGTACGAAGCGCTCGGGCGGGATATCGATGTGGCCCTGGGCAAGTTGCCCGACGGCCGGTTGGTTGCGCTTGACTACCTCGTCAGCGGCCCATACAGGTTCGCCCTTGAAGAATGCCCGTGAGACCCGACGAGCTAACCTGCACGCGGATCCGCAGTCGTGATCGCGGCATCGTCGGGACGCTCGCTGACGGGCCGACGACCTCACAGTTAGCGTGGGTCGCTCATGCCTGAGAGGCGCGGTGACCCAAACCAGGAGCCCGCGCCGGACGAACGAGAGGTCCTCAAAATGCTGACGCTGCTGGCCGGTGAGAGCCGCATCTACCGAATGCATCTGGAGAACGCCAGTGCGGTCATTGAGCGCCTGAGTACCGATCTGGACGACGCCACGGTCGCGATGTTGTGGACGTCTGTCTCCGCGGCCCTCGCACAGCCGCCGGAGCTCGGCACGCCGCGCCATATCGAGATGTACGCATTGCAGGTTCTCCGAGAGTTGAACGGGCGTACTCTGTAACCAGGGGAAACCGACAGGTGGCTCCCCTGCTAAGAACGTAGTGGTCCCAGACCAGACCGGCCCGTTGACGCCCTACTCGGGATCCGTATACGCCGACGCTCACCACGCCGCTGTCGTCCGCGTCGGTAACGCGGCTGGATGCGGAGCCGACGGCCCCGTTCCTCGATGTCTAGCCATCGACCATGCTCGGAGGCCGGACACGGCATTAATGCCGGCATTGGGGAGGGCCAACTACGATCGGCGTTCTGCTCAACAGCTGCAAGTTTGCCCAGGCTTTGAGACATTCGTGCGGCGTAGAACCTGAGCCCAATGCGGCCAGCTGCGTCCCACCGCCAACTCCAGTTTGACCAGCGGCCCGAGAACATCTGTTCTATCACACAAAGCGTATATACACAAAGCGTCTATCCACTCCGTGCCGCCGGCACTAGTGGCCTCTACGCGCTGCGGGCATGATGCCAGCCCGCCAGGCTCCTGAAGGTCGAGGAGGAGCCGCGAGTGCCGGGCCGGCAGCACGGTCGTGGAAACCGCGGGCACTGGTCTGATCCCGTACGAGCTGGGGTGGTAGGCCACGCCGCCGTAGAGGTCCGCTATTTCCCCTCGGGGTGGGCTCGATCTCTAGTTCCGCTCGTCGGCTGGCCAGATACGTGTAGCCGAGGAACGGGACCAGAAGCGAGCCGAGCAGGAAGGGCAGCACAGGCGTCGACAGGGCGTACAGGATCGCGATTGGCGACCAGTCGTGCAACCGGGAGACGTGGATGGACGCCAGCCAGGGTCCCGCGAGCAGCCCGACAGTTGCCACGATGCCGGTCCCCACAACCCGTGTCGACAGCTTGGTCACGATGACCAGCAGGGTGCTCGGCACCAGCGCCGGGAGCTCCGCCGCCATCATGGCGCTCGCTTCCGCGACCTGGGCGTCATCTTCAAACACGGCAGGCAGCTGAACGGGCCGGGTGCGCATCCGAGCGATGAAGTCCCGAAACATGTTCGGGCTCGGCCGCAAGGCGGAGAAGTCTGCCGAGGAGGCCACGAGCCCCTGGGCATACGCGGGCATCGCGAACAGCCAGGTGGCGGCGAGGCCGAGCACTGCCGGGAAGTAGAACGTGAGCTGGTCTGCCCTGGTCGGGACCAACAGCACGATCACGACCACTGCCCACCAGTACATCTGGTAGACGCGCCCAAGAAACCCGGCCATCTCAGCGAGTACCGTGTAGGTGTGCGCTCCGACGGGAAGCCTGGCCGCCAGCACTTGCCATAACCGACCTCCCGCGGAGCCCAGGAGCTGTCGCATGCCGCACATCATGGCTGAGCCGCCGTGAGGTTCACAGCGGGTCTGAGGGTGGCCGGCGAGCGCTCGACAGGATGGCATGCGCCCGAACGGGTGTGCGGACGCTCTCGATGCCCAGCCCGGCGATCCGGGTGGCGAAGTCGTCACCGTAGACCGCGATCACGGTTGTGGATCAGGTACTTCAGGTGCTGGGCCCAGGGCATGGCCTCGATCATCTGGCCCGGACCCAGGCGGCGGTCGGGTGGGCGGTCACGTTGAAGTGAAGCAGGCGGCGGCGGTGCCGGCAACAATTCAAGAACAAGAAGAAGACGTAGAGGGTCTGGAAGGTCAGGGTCTGAACCACGAAGAGGTCTGCTGCCCAAATGGACTGAGCGTGGTTTCAGTAGGGACCTGAGTTGACCATGGGCTGGCTGGGCGGTCCGGCTGGCCCGCGCCGCCGGTGGCGGCGGATGGAGCGGGCGCTGACGACGATGCCGACCTTGAGCAGCTCACCGCGGATGCGCTCGGTGCCCCAGTGCGGGAAATGTTGAGCTCCACATTTTTCGCATCATGTGAAGCCGGAGATTATGTGGAGCTTGATGAGCTGACTCAGTGGCGGCGGCCGGCTGGTCGCCTGCCGCGCTTCACATAACTTCTGATGAGCCGATGCTCTACCTCGATCACCACCAA